>WNGB01000928.1_pt1 | contig 47573 bp, 44 predicted proteins | sample 5400681 | NCBI WGS metagenome assembly WNGB01 (sample SAMN13153367, study PRJNA577476) | soil metagenome | isolation source: 115 cm soil or saprolite under grassland replicate 2 | place: USA:California | collected 2016-06-15
AACCGCCGGCCTACCAGGAGTCCCTTTGCTTCCCTAGCGCAACACGCCGATCGCGCCCAGAACGACCCTGATCGTTACATGCCGGCGCATCCCTCCGCAGGGGCTCGTTACCGTCACGAAATACGGGTCAGATCCACTTGGGGTTGACACAGCCAATCATCTGACCCCTTTGGTCGCGGTGGCAAGCTGCAGAAGTTTTCAGGTTACGGTTGATGCTCTGACTGAAGCCAGCCTCCGTCCAGGTCCGGCGCACTCTGCCCGGTAAGCGCCGCCGCAGCGCGGGCCTCACAGGGCGGTCCCCACGGATGCCCGTGCCCGCATTTGACGGAGTCGTAGGTGGCGGCTCAGAGCCACATGCTTGTAGCCACAGGTTCATGATTTACCACTAAATAGACCTATCTAGGATGACATCTACCGTATTGGCCTAGTCATCAATTTAGCATCATCGTTGCGATCTGGAGTATATTCGTCGGCGGAGAAGGAGTTAATTATAAATGGCCAACTAGACGCCTTGTGTTCGTCAGCCTGCTTGTCTTCACGGCCTTGTTTACACTCATTCCAAGATATATCCAGATACCATTTGTAACCACAAAGGCACAGACTAGCACCAGTGTTACTCTTGCTCAGGTCATGCTCGGTTCCTGTGCGCTCATCTGGCTGATTCTTAGGTTTGCCCCTCGGATAAGCTCCTGGGGCAAGGAGCCGTTCAACTTGCAACTCTACCTGATCTTGATGAGCGTCCTTTTCCTGGCGCCATCTACCTACGCGGCGATACGCATCGAGAGTGCGAGCCAAGTTTCGCCATATGCCCAGCTCGATGGCCACGTGACAATATTGTCGAGACGCTCCGCGGTATTGACGCTGTCGATCTCCGCAGCAAAGGTTACAGTTCCAGATCGCGTTGTTGTTACTATTTCCGGGCTTCCCCGCCGGGTGAGTGCGAAGAAGATCTGCAAGGGGAAAAAGACTCCGCGCGGCGGCGTCGCGTGCTACGTGGACCCCTGCTTTTACCACGCTAACCGATGCCGGAATCTGGTCGGGTGGGATCTTCCGCCGGATGCCGGGGGAGGCGTCCATGAGACCCTCACCCTGCCATTTTCGCCAGACATGTACCAGCGGCTGCACATCGAAGACGTGCTTTGCGAGCATGCAACGGCGAGAAGCCTTTGTGCCAGGCAGTCGGCCGGCACGCATCTCGACGTGGGCGTCCCGCGAAGGCGCCCACGAGCGAGATAGCGGGCGAGCAGCTGGCAACTCATGTGGCTGGCACGTTCCAGGAATGGATGACGGGCATGTCGTGCTCGGTGCCGAGCGTGCACAGAGTGCCGGTATCGAGCCGGAACAGCCGCCCGCCGACTGGCTTGAGGCCCAGCCAGCGGGCCGTCAGCACGCGGAGTATGTGCCCGTGCGCCACCAGCGCGACATCGCCATCGGCCAGCACCGGCCGCACCCGGCCGAGCACCGCATCGGCACGCGCCCCGACCTGGTCGACGGTCTCGCCCGGATGAGTTCCCCCGCCAGGGACGATCCCGTCACGCCATAGGTACCAGCCTGGGCGGTCCGCCCTGATCTGCGCCGTGGTCCGGCCCTCGTAGCCGCCGTAGTCCCATTCCTGCAGGTCCGCATCCCGCCGCGGCCCGGCCAGCGCGGCCAGCCCGGCCAGTTCCGCGGTCCGCACGGCCCGGGCGGCTGGGCTGGTGAAGACCGCCACGATCGTGCGCCGCGCGAGCGCGGGGGCGAGCTCGGCAGCGCGGATCTCGCCGTCCACGGTCAGCGGCACGTCGGTCCGGCCCGTGTGCCGGCCGGCCTTGCTCCACTCGGTCTCACCGTGCCGGACGAGTATCAGCTCTCCCATGAGTCACCATGATGACGCAGCCAGCCGTGGCAGGCGCCGGCGCCAAAGCACGCCGGTTGACAGCCATCTCAATCATATGTAAGTTTTGACTTACAGGTGAAAGAAAGCTTGGGAGCCCATGCCCGCCACCGAGGAACAGCTGCTCGCCGTGCTCACGGCCGTCGCGAATCCGCAGCGGCTGCGGGTCATCGCGGCGCTTGCTGACGGGCGGGTCCACGTCAGCGAGCTGGCGCGCAGGCTCGGCATCTCCCGGCCGCTGCTGTACATGCACCTGGACAAGCTGGAGAAGGCCGGGCTGATAGCCGGCCAGCTCGAGCTCTCCGGGGATGGCAAGGCGATGAAGTACTTCGAGCTTGCCCCGTTCGAGCTCCGCCTGACAGCCGAGCTGATTGCCGCCGCACTGCAGGCCGGCCCGCCGGAGGCGGCGGTCAATGATGCACCAGGCCTCGATGCAGAGGGTCACCAAGGAGACAACGACATGAAAGAGAGCGACAGATGACCAGCACATCGGCGGCGGTCGCGCACACGAACTACACCGCCATCACCATCACGCTGGGGATCATCTTCATCATCGGCGCGGTGATCGCCGTGGTCGTGGCCTCCTATTACCGGCTGCAGCGGCACCGCGCCGACGCGGTGGCGATGGCCTCCTACCGGAAGCTCGCCGAGGACGCCGTCGCCAATCAGCAGGAACTGCGCGGGCAGCTGGAGAAGCTGACCGAGCACGTCCGGGCGGTGGAGCAGCTGATGCGAGACGTCGGATGACCGCCCACGCCGCCGAGCCTGGCCCTCGGCTGAGCATCCGGCGCAATCCGGTAAGGCTGCTCTGCTCGGCCGCCCCCTGGTCATCCGCCGGCTACCTGGCGGGCTACCTGGCGGTCAGCTGGGTACTGTTCGGCATCGCGTTCACCGCCACGGTGACAGCAGCCGTGTTCGCCATCACGCTGGCCGGGATCCCGCTGCTGGTCGCCGCGGCCGGCGTGATCCGCGGCTGCGCCAATGTCGAGCGGGGACGGCTGCGCCAGGTATTCGCCGCGCCGGTGCGGGGCCGATACCGGACGGCCGCCAGCCCTGGCATCATGGCCCAGGTCAGAGTCCGCTGGCGGGACCCGGCCACCTGGCGGGACATCGCCTACCTGCTCGGACTCTGGCTACCGCTGTACGCGCTCGACCTCATCGTGCTCACCGTCTGGCTGACCTTCCTCGCCGGAATCACGCTGCCGGCCTGGTACTGGGCACCCAGCGGCAATACCGGCGTCGGCTACGTCAATGGCTCGCAGGTGCACGGCGTGGCGCTCGGCTACTTCCCGCACGGCCCGCACGGCCACGGCGCCGTCGGCCTGTATGTCGACACGCTGCCGAAGGCACTGCTCGCGGCCGCGGTCTTCCTCATCCTCCTGATGCTCTTCAACTACGCGCTCGTGGCCACCGCCAGGGCGCACGCGCGGGTCGCCCGGGCGCTGCTCCGCCCGCCCCCCGACCCGCTCGCGGTGGCCAGGCAGGTACTGGCCGGGCCGCGCCCGCTCGGACCGCTGGAAACCCGGAGGAATAACGGGCCTCCTCCGGCCAGCCATCCGACCGTGACCTGACCTCCGACGGCGGCGCGGGAAAGAGCGCCGCCCGCACTGATCCAGCCAAGCCACCACCCAGCGAAAGGCACGCCATGCGCCAGTCGTTCAGTTCAGTCTTGCCAGAAACCGGTCACGGGCCGGGAGCGGGGTCCCGCAGGAGCCGGGCGCCGGTGGTCGAGCGGATCGCCGGCTGGAGCGCCAGGCACCGTAAGACCGCGGTGCTCGGCTGGCTCGCCCTCGTCGCCGTTGTCTTCGCGGGCGGGCAGATGCTGTCCGCCAAGGACGTGCCGTCGTATGACGTCGGCCAATCCGGGCAGGCCGAGCGGACCCTGCACCGGCTGGGCGGGACCACGCCGCCGGCCGAGAGCGTGCTCATCCAGGCACGGGCCGGCGCCAGGCCTGGCGGCGGGGGCACCTTTGCCGCCGATCCCCGGCTGCGGCAGGCTGCCGCGCAGCTGGTCGCGGCGCTGCGGGCGCTGCCGAATACCGCGCAGGACGTCCGGTCCCCGTTGAGTCCGGGTGGCGCCTCGCTGATCTCCGCGGACGGGCGGAGTGCCCTGGTCACGTTCAAGGTCGCCGGGAATGCGGCCAACGAGGATAAGACGGTGGGCCCGGCGCTGCATGCGGTCGCTGGGGTGCAAGCCCGCTATCCGGGGTTGCTGATCGAGGAGGCCGGCGACGCGAGCGGAGACCGGGCCATCAACGCCCTGGTGGACAGCGACTTCCGGACGGCCCAGGTGACCTCGGTGCCGGTCACGCTGATCCTGCTGCTGTTGGTGTTCGGCGCGCTGATCGCCGCCGGGATTCCGGTGCTGCTCGCGATTACCGCGGTTATGACGGCAATCTCGCTGCTGGCTATTCCCGGGCACTGGCTGCCGGTCGGACAGAACACCTCGGAGGTCGTGCTGCTCATCGGGATGGCGGTTGGCGTTGACTACTCCCTGTTCTACCTACGCCGTGAGCGCGAGGAGCGGGCCAACGGTGCTTCGGTCGGCGAGGCGCTGCGGATTGCGGCGGGCACCTCCGGCCGGGCGATCGTGATCTCCGGGCTGACCGTGATGGTCGCGCTCGGAGGCCTGTTCCTGACCGGCGCGGCCCTGTTCACCGGCATGGCGATCGGCGCGATCACAGTGGTCGGGGTCACGGTCATCGGCTCGCTGACCGTGCTGCCCGCGCTGCTAGCCTGGCTCGGCCGCTGGGTCGACCGCGGCCGGATCCCGTTCCTTGGCCGCCGCCGCACCGCCGCCCGCCCGTCGAGGCTATGGGCCGCCCTGGTCCGCCGGGTGGTGCGCCATCCCCTCGCCTGGGGCGGCGTGGCCTCGGTGGCACTGCTGGCGCTGGCCGCGCCCGCGCTGGGCATGCGCCTGGCCTACCCGGCTATCGACGTGCCGAACACCGTCCCGATCGTGGCGACCATGGACAAGATTCAGCACGCATTCCCGCAGGCGCCGTCCCCGGCGCAGGTGGTCGTCACCGGCCCGGGCCGCACCGGGCCAGGGGTCACGGACGCAATCACCGCGCTGGCGGCCCGGGCATCCGCGGACGGTCCGATCCGCAAGCCGGTCACGGCCACCGCGGTGGCCGGTGGCCGCGCGCTCATCATCGACGTCCCGCTGGCAGGTAACGGGCAGGACTCCGCCTCCGACCGCGCCCTGCTCACCCTGCGCAACCAGGCCCTGCCCGCCACGCTGGGGAAGGTCACCGGCATCAGCTACGCCGTCATGGGCAGCACCGCAGGCAGCTACGACGACACCCGCCTGCTGGCCGCCCGCACGCCGATGGTGCTCGTCGCCGTCGCCGCGCTGGCGTTCTTGCTGCTGCTCGTGGCGTTCCGCTCGATCACGCTCCCGCTGGTCTCGATCGGCCTCAACCTGCTATCCGTCGGCGCCGCCTATGGCCTGATCACCCTGATCTTCCAGGACGGCCGGCTGCAGGGCCCGCTCCAGTTCAACGGCTTCGGCGCGATCACCTCGTGGGTCCCGCTCTTCATGTTCGTATTCCTGTTCGGGCTGTCTATGGACTACCACGTCTTCATCCTCAGCCGCATCCGCGAACAGCACATCCGTGGCGCGACGACCAGGGAAGCCATCACCAGCGGCATCGCCAGCAGTGCCGGCGTTGTCACCAGTGCCGCCGTCATCATGATGGCGGTCTTCTCCATCTTCGCCTCGCTGCACGTGCTCGAGCTGAAGATGCTCGGCGTCGGCCTGCCCGCCGCCATCGGTATCGACGCCACCATCGTCCGCGGCATCCTGGTGCCCGCGGCCATGGCCGTGCTGGGGGACCGGTGCTGGTACCTGCCCCGCTGGCTGTGCTGGCTGCCCGGACGGCAAGACCGCGCGCCTGACCCGGAATCGCGGACAACTGGCTGATTTGCACCATAGGTTTGTCCCGGCGCGCCGCGGGCCGGAGCCGGCCGCCATTCCCGGCCCTAACCGGCAGGGAACCTTGACCCCCAGGGAAGTGGTGCAGCATTGAAGATCAGCCGGATGCTGCTCGCCGCGGGCTCGGCGGTCACGCTCGCCGCATCGGGCGGCAGCGCGGCCAGCGCCGCCGGCACCACGGCGCAGATCTCGGACGTGCAGCACGCGTGCGCCGCCGCCGCGCCCGCCGGCCACGCGGAATGCCTGGCGCTGGTGCGCACCGACGTCATATCGCAGCGCGGCCTGCTGCCCGACGCCACCCCCACCGGGTACGGCCCGCGGAGCCTGCAGGCCGCGTACGGCCTCGCGTCGGCGGCCGCCGTTGCCGGCCACGGCGAGACGGTCGCGATCGTCGACGCCTTTGACGACCCGAAGGCGGCCGCGGACCTGGCGGTGTACCGGGCCCAGTACGGCCTGCCCGCCTGCACCGTGGCCAGCGGCTGCTTCACGAAGGTCAGCCAGGCGGGCGGCGGCAGCCTGCCGCCGCCCGATACGGGCTGGGCCGAGGAGATCAGCCTGGACCTGGACATGGTCTCGGCGGTCTGCCCGAACTGTCACATTCTGCTGGTCGAGGCGGACGACAGCGCGGACACCAGCCTCGGCGCCGCGGTGAACGAGGCGGTCAAGCTCGGCGCCAGGTTCATCTCCAACAGCTACGGCGGCTCCGAGACCACCAGCTCCTCGCTCAACGCGGACTACAACCACCCCGGCGTGGCCATCACCGCCTCGGCGGGCGACAGCGGCTACGGCATGGAGTTCCCGGCCGCGTCGCCGTTCGTCACCGCGGTCGGCGGTACCTCGCTGACCCGCAACAGCGGCGTGAGCCGCGGCTGGACGGAGAAGGTCTGGGGCAATGGCACGTCCGGCGCCGGCGGCGACGGCACCGGCTCCGGGTGCTCGGCCGCCGAGCAGAAGCCGGCCTGGCAGGCCGACGCCGGCTGCTCGCACCGGACCGTCGCCGACGTTTCCGCGGTCGCGGACCCGGGCACCGGCGTGGCCGTCTACGACAGCTACCAGGAGCCCGGCTGGATGATCTTCGGCGGTACCTCCGTATCGTCGCCGATCATCGCCGCGACGTTCGCGCTGGGCGGCAGGCCGTCCCCGGGCACCTACCCGGCGTCCTACCCGTACGCCCACCCGGCCCGCCTCTTCGACGTGACCTCCGGCTCCGACGGCGGCTGCGGGACCTATCTGTGCACGGCGCGGGCCGGGTACGACGGGCCGACCGGCCTGGGCACCCCGGACGGCACGGCCGCGTTCTCCCGGGCCGGCCCCACCGTCAGGGTCACCAGCCCGGGCAACCAGGCCAGCCTCAAGGGCACCAGGATCGCCCCGCTGACGATCAAGGCGTCCGACTCAAGCCCGGGCCAGCGCCTGAAGTTCACCGCGAGCGGCCTGCCGGCCGGCCTGCGGATCAGCTCGGCGGGGGTCATCCGCGGTATCCCGACCGCGCGGAGGCTCAACCACGTCACGGTCACGGCCACCGACGGCACCGGCGCGTCCGGCACCGCGCGGTTCCGCTGGCCCGTGCTGTCCAGGGGACTTGTCACCTCCGGGCTTCCCGGTAAGTGCATGGCCGCCCGTCATGGCGGCATCGCAGCCGGCACGCCGGTGCAGATCGCCCGCTGCAGCTCCGCCAGGTCGAGGCAGTGGCAGCTGTCCGACGAGCCCGGCAACCGCGCCGTGGTGATCGAGCTGGTCAAGGCCGTCCGGAGGTCCGGGCCGGAGGGTGGCTGCGTGACCGTGCGCCACGGCCACACGGCCAGCGGCTCGAAGGTGGCTGGCGAGCGGTGCTCGAACACCAGGTCCCAGCAATGGACGATCGGCCGGCACGGTCACCTGGTCGGCGTGAAGTCCGGCAAGTGCCTGACCGACCCGGGCGCCGGGCCGGCCGGCACGCAGCTGGAGATCGCCCACTGCCGCCCCCGGCATCGGCAGCACTGGGCGCTGCCGTAGCGACAGGCGCGCCGGGAACCCCGGCGCGGCGTTTACCGGGTGAGCGGCCGGGTGGCGTCAGCAGTCATACTCGCGTGCAGGTCGTGCAGCGCCTGGGCGCTGGCGAGCGAGGTCTCGGTGGCGAGCTGCCGGGGAGCCTCCTCCCCGCGCAGCACCGCCTGGATATGCCGGATGGCGGCCGTGAACGAGGGCTCCTCGCCGGCCGCGGCATAACTGCGGGGCTCGGCGCCGGCCGGCCGCACCTCGAACCGGTCGCCAGGGCCGGGATGGAACGGGTTGGTGAGGTGAATCTGCCCGTCGCTGCCCTGGAGGCTGGTGAAGGTGTCGTAGGCCCGGCGCATTCCGCAGGACAGCAGCAGCCGCCGGCCTGCCGTGAATCCGAGGCTGCCCCTGGTCTCCATATCCACGTGCTGGCCACCCCATTCCGCGGTGGCCCAGGCGCTGTGGTGCCCGGTGCCGAAGAGCTCAAGCGCGAGCCGGACCGGGTAGCAGCCGACGTCGTTGAGTGCGCCGCCGTCGAGGTCCCTGGACAGCCTGATGTTGTCAGGACGGCCGACGTTGAAGTGAAAATTGGACTGGATCTCCCGCAGCTCGCCGATGGCCCCGTCCGCCAGCAGCCCGGTGACCCGCGCGAACTGGTCGTGGAACGGGAAGACGAAAGCCTCCCAGAGCAGGGTCCCGGTCTCTGCCGCCACGGCGAGGACCCGCTCGGTCTCGGCGAGCGTGCCGCACAGCGGCTTCTCGCACAGGACCGGCTTGCCCGCCCGCAGCGCCGCGATGGTCCACTCCGCGTGCAGCGAGTTCGGCAGCGGGATGTAAAGAGCATCGATAGCGGGATCGTCGACGAGGTTCTGGTATCCGGCGACGGCCCGCTCGATGCCGTGCTCCCGCGCGTACTCCCCGGCCCGGCCCGCATCCCGGCCTGCCACCGCCGCCGCCACGCCGCCTGCCTGCCGGAGCCCGGGCAGGAAGGCCGCCCGCGCGATGTTGGCGGTGCCGATGATTCCCCAGCGTGCAGCACCAGTACCGGTCATCTCTGCCTCAGCCCTGCCTCTCGTCCGGCCGCGCCGCCACGGCGTTCCAGCGGCAGACTCACCCAGCGGCGCTCATGGTGCGAGATCTCGACGGCGTTGATGACCTCCTGCACCCACAGCCCGTCGCCGAAGTTGCCCTCGTTGCCGTCGATCTCGCCGAGCACCTCGCTGGCGAAGTTCGCCGTCAGGTTCGCGTAATACAGCGTTCGCCATGATTCTCGCGGACTGCCGCCCGGCGGGTAGTACTCCGGCGGGATCTCGACCTCTGTGAACTCGACATCATCAGGCCTGGCCACCTTGAGTGTCTCGCAGATGCCGAACTCCTCGACCAGCCGGGCGATGGCCGCGCCCTCGCTGCCGTAGACGCGCACCTCGATCCCCGGGTAGTTGCCGACGGTGACGAAGCTGGTCTGCACGGAGCAGATCGCGCCGCTGGCGAACTCGCCGAGGAAGATATCGCCGTCGTCGATGTTCGCCCGCGCCATCTTCCCGGTGCCGGCGATCATCCGCTCCGGGATGAAGTTCCGCATCATGCCGACCACCGCGGTGAGGTCCGAGCCCATGTACCAGTGCCCGATGTCGATCACCGGCGCGCCGTAGCCCTCCAGCGACGCGACCCGGATCGGGCCGTCGCCGGTTCGCTCGCCGCTGCGCAACGGCGTCATCGGATCCAGCCACTGGGAGTTCTGCTCGTACGCGTTGTAGATGAACGGCGTGCCAAGGTCGCCACGGTCGAGCATGTCCTTCAGGTACCGCACCGCCGGGCTGTACCTGAAGGTGAAGCCGACCTTGGTCTTCAGGCCGCTGGCCGCCGCGAGGCCGGCGACCCGCCGGACGTCGCGGTGATCGTGCGCGACCGGCTTCTCGCTGAGCACGTGCTTGCCCGCTTCGATGGCCGCGCAGTTGATCTCGAAATGCTCGGAGTCCCTGGTGACGACGTCGATGATGTCGATGTCATCCCGCTGCAGCAGCTCGCGGTAGTCGGCAACGGCCAGGTCCGCGCCGAACTCGGCCGCCGCGGCCTGCGCCCTGGCCGTATCACGGTCGCACACCGCGACCAGCTTGCACCGCTGGTCCCGGATCCAGCCGGGCAGGTGCGCCCAGTTCGCCCACCTCCCTGCCCCGACGACGGCTATGCCGAGCCGCTTGCCTGCCATGCGCCTGCCTTTCCGACCTCGTCGTGCCGCAAGCAGCGAGACCGATGACCGGGCCCGCTGGTGTCCAAGAGCTCGGTTTCCCAGGTCAGGCACTCATCCGTGACCAGCGGGCAGCGGGCGGCGAACCGGCAGCCGCCCGGCACGTCGATGAGGCTCGGCGGGGCGCCCGGGATGCTGCGGAGCTGGCCGCGCTGCCCGGCCTGCGGCAGCGCGTCGAGCAGCGCCTGGGTGTAGGGGTGGCGGGGCGCGGTGATGATCGTCGCCGCGTCGCCTTCCTCGACCACCTGGCCCGCGTACATCACGATGATCCGGTCGCACACCTCGGTGATCACTGCCAGGTCGTGGCTGACCAGGATCATGCTCATCCCGGTGTCCTGCTGCAGCTTGAGCAGCAGGCTCAGGATCTGGTCCTGGATGATGACGTCCAGCGAGGTGGTCGGCTCGTCGGCGAGCAGCAGCCGGGGCGAGGAGGCCAGCGCGATGGCGATCAGCGCCCGCTGCAGCATGCCGCCGCTGAACTGGAACGGGTAGTCCCGCATCCGCCGGGCCGGCGCCGGGATGCCGACCCGGGTGAGCAGGTCGATCGCCCGGGCGCGCGCATCGGCGCGGGACAGCTTCGCGTGCGCGTTGACCGCCTCGAGCAGCTGGTCGCCGATTCTCAGCACCGGGTTGAGCGCCGTCATCGGATCCTGGAAGATCATGGCCAGCTGGGCGCCGCGCAGGTCCTGCAGCTGCCCCTGGCTGGCGGCCAGGATGCTGCGCTCGCCGCGCGGGTGGTAGATGACCTCGCCGCTGCTGTAGGCGGTACCCGGCGGCATCAGCCCCATGATCGTCCGGCAGGTGACGGTCTTGCCGCAGCCGCTCTCGCCGACGATGCCGAGGATCTCGGCCTCGCCCACGGTGAACGACACGCCGTCGACCGCCCGGACCACGCCGTGCCCGGTGGCCAGGTAGCTGCGCAGGTCCCGGACGGTCAGCAGCGGATCCGGCGAAGCCCCGGCCGGCCCGCTCACCGGTCACCGGACCTGAGCACATCGGCGAGGCCGTCGCCGATCAGGCTGAACGCCACGCCGACGAAGACCACGGCCAGGCCGGGCAGGGTGGCCAGCCACCACGCGGTGAGGATGTAGTTCTGCCCGTCCGCGATCATCGTGCCCCATTCGGGGGTCGGCGGCTGCGCGCCGAGGCCGAGGAAGCCGAGCGAGGCCGCCAGGATGATGTTGCCGATGGCGTCGACCATCGAGAAGATGATCACCGCGGCCGCCGTGTTCGGCAGGATGTGGCGGAACATCACCCGCAGCCTGCCGTAGCCGAGAGCCCGGGCGGCGAGCACGTACTGCTGCTTCTTGGCCACCACCGTCTGCGCGCGCATGATCCGCGCGTAGGCCACCCAGCTGGTGATCCAGATCGCCACGAACACGTTGAAGAAGCTGGGGCCGAGCATGGCGATGATGGCGATGATCAGCACGAGGAACGGGAAGGCGAAGAACAGGTCGACGATGCGCATCAGCACGGCGTCGACCCTGCCGCCGAGGTAGCCGGCCACCAGCCCGATGATCGTGCCGGACACCAGCGTCACGCTGGTCGCGCCGAACGCGATGGCCAGGTCGATCCGGCCGCCGTACAAGATCCGGGACCAGATGTCCCGGCCGAACTGGTCGGTGCCGAGCGGATGGCCAGGGGTCAGCGGCGGGGCCAGCGGCTGCAAGACGTCGATGGTGTTCGGCGGATGGCTGGCCAGCACCGGGGCGAGCAGCACGGCGGCGATGGCGATCGTGAGCAGCGCCAGGCCGGCGATCAGCGGGAGCCGCCGGTACGCGAAGCTGCGGCGCCGCCCCGACGCCTTCGCGGCCGCCTTCATCAGCAGCTCAGACGGGCTGGCCGCCCAGATCGCGCTCATGCCCCGATCTCCTGGCCGACCCGGGGGTCGAGCGCGGCCTGGGTGATGTCGGTGATCAGGTTGATCCCGACGATGAGCACGGCGAACAGCAGCGTTACTCCCTGGACGACCGGGTAGTCCCGGGTGGAAACCGAGTTGACCAGCAGCGTCCCCAGGCCGGGCAGTGAGAACACGTTCTCCACCAGCACGGTCCCGCTGATCAGGTAAGCGAGGTTGACGCCGTAGACGGCGACCACGGCCAGGATCGCGTTCCGGAAGACGTGCTTCCACAGCACCTGGGACCACCGGATGCCCTTCATCCGGGCGGTGTCGACGAATTCGGCCTGCAGCGTGCTGATCGTTGCCGCGCGCAGGCTGCGGACCAGCACCGTGGAGAAGCCGAGCGCGATCGTCAGGGCCGGCAGGAACAGGTAGTAGACGTGCCCGGCGAAGCCGCGGCCGAAGCCGCTGAGCGGGAACGCGTGCACGTGCACGCTGAAGATCAGGATCAAGATGATGCCCAGCCAGAAGGCGGGCATCGCGAAGCTGAGCGTGAAGAAGACCCGCGATGACTGGTCCACGATGCCGCCGCGGCGCAGCCCGGCGACGAACCCGATCGGGAACGAGATCAGCGCGGCGAGCACCGCGCTGTAGGCGATGAGGAAGACGGTCGGCGGGATGTGATGAGCGATCACCGTGGTGGCCGACTGGCCGTAGAAGAACGAGAAGCCGAGATTGCCGTGGGAGAGCCGGCCGAGGAAGAGCCCGTACTGCGTCCAGATCGGCTTGTCCAGCCCGAGCGTGCTGTCGATCGCGACGGCGCGCTCGTGCGTGTAGCTGCTGCCCAGGATCGCCAGCGCCGGATCGCCCGGGATCAGCCGGAGCAGGAAGAAGGTCACCAGGGTGATGCCGAACATCAGGATGACGAGATGGACCAGCCGCCGGGGCATCGAGCCGAACCGGCTCACGGGCTACCTCCCTCGACGTGATCCCGGGCGTGGGCCGGAGGTAGCGGGTGCTCGGGGCGCCCGCTACCTCCGGGTCTGCGGTCTAGTGCTGGCCGACCGTCAGGCTTTCCAGGGACAGGTCGTAGTTACCGAGCGGGGTGACGTGGAAGCCCTTCACCCAGCCGCCCACTCCGTAACGGTACGGGCTGTAGTCGATGACGAGGTAGGGGGACTCCTGGTAGACGATCTGCTGGATCTGCGAGTACATCTGCTGGCGCTTGGCGCTGTCGAGTTCCGCGCGCCCCTGGTTGACCAGCTTGGTCGCCTGGGTGCTGCACCAGTAGCTGTTGAACGCGTTGGCGCCGCCCTTGCAGTCAGCCCCGAACGTGGCGACCTCGTCGGGGTCGATGATGTCGTTCGTCCAGTACCGCTCGCCCATCTGCGAGTGCCCGCCGTCCTCCTTGTTGTAGGCGGTCAGCAGCTCGTAGGACTGGATGTCGACGTTGATCCCGACCGCGGCGAGCTGGGACTTCACCACCACGGCCTCGGCCTGGCCGGCCACGTCACCGCTGACGGTGATCAGGAAGGTCTTGAAGCCGTGCGGGTAGCCGCCCTTGGCCAGCAGCTGCTTGGCCTTGGCCACGTTGTACGGGTACGGCTGGAGGCTGCTGTTCCAGTACTGCATCTTGTACGGCATGAACGAGCTGCCGGGAATCGCGTGCCCCTGGTACGCCAGCTTCACGATCGCCGACCGGTCCAGCGCGTAGTTCAGCGCCTGCCGCACGTACAGGTTCTTGAACGGCTTGTAGTGCTGGTCGAGCTGGATGAAGTCGACCCGGGTGGACGGGAACAGCTGCACGCTCAGCCCGGGCGTCTTGTTGATCTCTCTGACCAGGTTGCCGGGCGGGTTCTCGATGATGTCGGCCTTCTTGCTCTGCAGCATCAGCACCCGGGTGTTGTCGTTCGGCACGATCATGATCTTGACTTTGCTGATCTTCGGCTTGGTGCCGTAGAAGTGCGGGTTGCGGGCGAGGTCGATCTCGCTGTCCGCGCTGTAGGACGTGACCATGAACGGCCCGCTGCTGACCGGATGCTGCCAGAACGCCTTGCCCTGAGCCTTGACCAGCTTCTCCGGCACGATCGAGTAGGCGTACATCGCCAGGTCGGCGAGCAGCGGCGCGTGCGGCTGAGTGAGGGTGATCGTGAGCGTGTGCGCGTCCGTGGCGGTGACCTTCTTGACCGCGGTCAGCAGGAAGCCCCAGCCCCCGGAGGTGTTCTTGGACCGGATGATGGAGTAGGCGGCGTCTTGCGCGGTCACCGGCGTGCCGTCGGAGAACTGGGCGTCCGGCCGGAGGTGGAAGGTGTAGGTAAGGCCGTTCTTCGAGATGTCCCAGGAGGTGGCCAGGTCGGGCAGCAGCCCGGTGCCGGTGGCGTTCGGCTGCAGCAGCCGGCTGTAGAGGTTCTGGTCCATCCAGATCGACTCGTTGACCGAGTTCTGCGCCGGGTCCAGCGTGTCGACCTTCACTGCGTTGGCGATGATCAGGGTATTCAGCGTGGCGGTCGTTCCACCTGATGCGCCAGAGCCGCCTGAACTGCTTGGTGTTCCTGAGCTACCGCATCCGGCTGCTGCCAGGGCAAGCGCGACAAGTCCGGCGCTCAGTATCCGGGGCCGGAAGGCTCGGAGCATATCGCCACCCCAATTCCATTTGGTCGATTGTCGACAACGGTGGTCCCACTGTAGGAACGGGGGACAATGGCCGTCAATACTCGGCGCGCCCTCGCCCGAAAGTTAGCCCGCTGACCTGCACGTCTTGACGATATCGTGACCACTGCGGTAGTGGTTGACTGTCGACAATCACCCACAAAGACTTGTGAGGGCGGATGACATCAGGCGCCGCAGCGCCCGCTGCGACCACGGTGACCGTCCTCATCGCGACCCCGCTGGAGGCCGGGCACGTCGACAGGATCACCGCTGCCGACAGCCGGGTTCGCGTGCTCTACGAGCCAGGCCTGCTGCCCGTCCCCCAGTTCGCCGCTGACCACGCGGGCGTGCCCCGCGAGCTGTCAGCGGCGGAACTGGCCCGCTGGTCGGAGCTGCGCTCGCGGGCGGACGTGAGCTTCGACTTCGACTGGCAGGCGCCCGGCCAGATGGCGGCGAACTGCCCGCGGCTGCGCTGGGTACAGGGCACCAGCGCCGGGCTCGGCGGCTTCCTCGACCGGACCGGCCTGGCCAGCACGGACCTGGTCGTCACCACCGCCGCCGGGGTGCACGGGGTACCGCTGGCCGAGTTCACGCTGCTCGGGCTGTTGTACTTCACGAAGGACATGCCCGCGCTCCGCCGCTGGCAGGACGACCGCCATTGGCAGCAGCATCACACCAGGCGGCTGGCCGGCTCCCGGGCGCTGCTGGTCGGCCTGGGCGGCATCGGCCGGGAGGTTGCCAGGCTGCTGGCCGCCGCCGGCGTCCAGGTGACCGGCGCGGGCCGCCCCGGCAGGTCCTACGACGTACCGGGGGTGACCTCCTACGTCACTGACACCGAGATCGACGCGGCGCTGCCGGGCACCGACGCGCTGGTCCTCGCGTGCCCGCTGACCGAGCGCACCCGGCACCTGATCGGCGCCCGCCAGCTCGGCCTGCTTCGCCGCGGCGCGGTGGTAGTGAACATCTCCCGCGGTCCGGTCATCGACGAAAGTGCCCTGGTCGCCGCGCTGGCGAGCGGGCACATCGGCGGCGCCTGCCTCGATGTCTTCGAGACGGAGCCGCTACCCGCCGGGTCGCCGCTGTGGGCCATGCCCAACGTGCTGGTCTCGCCGCACTCGGCGTCCACCGTCGATGCCGAGAACCGGCTGATCACCGACCTCTTCATCGACAACCTGCGGCGCTGGCTGGCGGGAACTCCGCTCCGCAACGTCTACGACCGGGCCGCGGGCTACTGACCCGGCCGACCCCAGCAGGCCGCCGCAGCGAGCCGCACCCGGCCGAGCACCCGAAACGAGGACAAGCACATGGCAGACAGGCTCCGAGTCGCCGTAGTCGGAACGGGCAGCTGGGCCCAGCGGGCGCACATCCCCGGCTGGCTGCGCGACCCCAGGGTGCAGGTCGTCGCGCTGGCCGACGTCGACGAGAAGGTGGCGCGCGAGACGGCCAGCCGGTTCACCGTGCCGGAGGTAACCACGGACTACCGGGAACTGCTCGACGACCCGGGCATTGACGTGATCGACGTCGTCACGGGAAATCAGCCGCATTTCCAGATTTCCTGGGATGCCCTGTCCGCGGGCAAGCACGTGCTCTGCGAGAAGCCCGTGCATGCCAGCTACCTCAAGACCCATCAGGCCGCCGAGCTCGCCAGGTCGAAGGGGCTGAAGACCAAGCTGGGCTTCACGTTCAGGTACGCGCCCGCGGTCCTCTACGCCAAGGAGCTGATTGATTCCGGCTTCGTCGGTGAGCCCTACGTGTTCAACGGGTACGAGCAGAACAGCCAGTGGATCGACCCGGCCACCCCGCTGCGCCAGGTGGACACGTCGGCCGATCCGGGGCAGATCGCGGTGTCATCGATCGAGGGCTACGGCGCGCCGATCATCGACATCATGCACTGGTGGCTTGACGCGCCGCTGGCTTCGGTCGTCGGGACCATGCGCAACTTCGTGCCCAAGCGGGTGCTGCGCGACACCGGCCAGCTCACCAGGGTGAACATCGACGACAGCGACATGTGGATCGCCGAGTTCTCATCCGGCGCGCTCGCCTCCATCCAGTCCTCGTACGTGACCGTCGGCAACTACCCGGGAATCGAGGCGCGGATTTACGGCTCGGAGGGCGCGATCATCGTCAGGCTCGTCGACGAATTCGGGCTCTGCCAGACGATAAGGACGGCGCGCAAGGATGCGGTCGAGTTCACCGAGGCCGAGGTGCCGGCCAGGTTCTTCCCGCCGGGCGGGCATTCCGGCGAGCCATGGGAGTACTTGTTCTACTCGAATCTGGTGTCCGATTTCACCACCGAGATTCTCAGCGGGAGCCAGACGAACCAGGGCGATTTCGCGCAGGGCGCGCTGGTGCAGGAGACGATCAATGCCTTCGAGGCATCGTTCCGCACCAGGGCGTGGGTCGATTTCCCGCTCGGCGGCCGCGCGCAGGGCGGCGCCCTATGAACATCAGCAGTAACGGAGACCAGCTGGTCAGTCAGGTGCTCACCGGGGAGGTGTGGCCCCCGCTGGCCGACTCCCGCGCCTATCGGGTCGGTCCCGACGGCCAGCCGTTCGCGCTGCCGGGCATGGGCGGCGTCACGCTCGGCGTGCACTGCGGCGACCCGGCCACCGGCTATGCCTCGGATCATCTCGAGCCGGGCGCGTCGGTCCGGCACCGCGATCCGGCCGCCAACATGGCGCTGCAGTTCCTGACCTGCGTCGGCAACCCGGTCCGGGTGGAAACCGGCCCGGCGGCCGGCTCGGTCGGTCACGTCATCGGCCAGCACGCCTACGTGCTCGCTGACTTTCCCGAGCCGGTGCTGGCCGGTCTCACCACCGGCGATGCCGTCACCGTGACGGCGTGCGGCCAGGGCCTCGCGCTCGCCGGGCACGACGCCATCGTGGTCAAGAACTGCGCCCCCGAGCTACTGGAGCGGATGCCGGGCGGCACCAGGCCGGACGGACGGCTGGAGGTGCATGTGGCCGCCAGGGTGCCCGCCGAGGCCATCGGCGCGGGAGCCGGGATGAGCTCGGAGTACGCGAACACCGACCTGATGGGCGCTTACGCGGGGCTCGGCGAGGATCTCTCGCTGGGGCTCGAGGGCCTGCGAGTCGGCGACATCGTCGCGCTGGCCGACGCCGACCATCGCTACGGCCGGGCCTATCGCGCCGGATACCTCACCATCGGGGTCATCTCCACCGGCCAGTGCATGCTGTTCGGACACGGCCCCGGCCCGAGTTCCCTGCTCAGCGGCCCGGCCCGGGCATTCCACCTTGTCGATGACCCGGCCGCGAACCTGTCCTGCTGGTTTCACCCGGAGCTGGAGAGCGCGCGGTGAGCGCGCGATTGGCTGCCTCGCCCAGGCCCGTTTCCGTCAACCTGCTCGGCGTGGTCGAGCACCCGGTGCTCGGCGACGGCCCGTACCGGATCGATGTGGACGGCCATCCTTACCTGCCGGTCGGCGACGGCGGCATCGTCCTCGGCCTGCAGCTCGGTGACTCCGTCTTCGGCCGCAGGGCCGATCACGCCGCGCCGGGAGCCTGCCTGGTGCATCCCGACCCGGCCGCCCGGCACGCGCTCGCGACGTACTCGTGCATCGGCAACCAGGTGCGGGTGCGATCGGGCCACGCGGCCGGGGCGCGCGGCGTGGTGATCGGCAAGCGCGGCGAGGAAGGCCGGGTGATCGCGGCCTTCAGGCCCGCCGAGCTCGCCACGATGCGGCCGTCGGACGAGGTCAGCGTCCGTGCCTGCGGGCAGGGCTGCCGGCCGGACGCGTTCCCGGCCGGCCTGACCGTGCTGAACATCGATCCTGGCCTGTTCGAGATCCTGCCCATGGTGCGATTGCCGGCCGGCGCTGACCGGCTCAGCGTGGGGGTTCGCTGCTCGGTGCCGAGCAAGCTGGTCGGCAACGGCCTCGGCCGCCCGGCCGTCAGCTGGGATCTCGACCTGCAGCTGCCGTCGCCGGAGCCGGGCAGCGATGCCGGCGACGTGCTGCTCGGCGATTTCGTCGCGGTCACCGACATCGACGCCAGGTTCAACGTGGGCTACCGGAAGGGGTGGGTGACTGTGGGGGTCGTGGTGCACGGCTCGAGCCCGCTGCCAGGACATGGACCTGGCGTGACGCCAATCCTGACCGGGCCGGAGCGGGTCCTCGACATACGGCACGAGGCGGCCGGCCATGTGGGCTTGACCGCGCCGATGCTGAAGCTACAGTGACGGACGACGGGCACGGCGGGCTGACGAAGGGGACCGGACCCATGCTTGAGCATGTCTCCCTTCCCGAGGCGGTCGGGCGGGCGCTGCGCCACCGCATCCTGAACAATGAGCTCCCGGCGGAAACTCGCCTGGTCGAGGCCAACCTCGCCGCAGAATTCGGGGTCAGCAGGGGGACCATCCGCGACGCCATGCGGAGCCTGCAGGCCGAGGGCTTGATCGCCATCGTTCCGCGCCGCTACAGCATCGTGACCCGGATGTCCACCAGGGACGCGGAGGATGTCTGCTACGCGCGCTGGGTGCTGGAGGACGCCAGCGTGAGCCAGGGCTTCGGCGAGCAGCATGCGGACCTGGTCAAGGCGCTGCGCGGCGCGCTGGACCAGATGGCGGCGGCAGCCGAGGCGGATGACATGGATGCCCTGGTGGAATGCGACACGAGGTTCCACGAGCTGCTGCTCGAGACGTCAGGGCGGCGCCGCCTCAAGGACCTGTGGAGCATGCTCAACAGCCAGATGGGCGCGCTGATGCGATCGGAGATCGAGCGGCAGGGGATCGACCTTGCCGAGGCGGTCGAGCGCCACCGCTCCCTGCTCGACGCGGTCGAGCAGGGCGACATCCTCCAGCTTCGCGCCGCCGTGCGCGACCACTATCTGACGGGCTTCCCCGAGCGCAGGTGAGCTGCCGTCGGAGGCGATGGCGCCGAGGTACTCCTGCTTGGTCATTCTCCGTCGGCAGCCCGGCGGGCGCGGAGTCAGTCGGCCGCCGCGGCGGACACCATGGCCGGGTCGTGCAGGTGACAGGCGACCGACTGGGTTGGGGACAGCTCGCGAAGCAGCGGTTCCTGCTCCTTGCAGACGGGCATCGCGAACGGGCACCGCGGGTGGAAATGGCACCCCGTCGGGCGGTCAATGGCGTTCGGGATGTCACCGGTGAGCGCGGGCTTGATTTTCTTCCGCTCGGTGGTGAGCCGGGGGGCCGCGCGCACGAGCGCCTGGGTGTAAGGGTGCAGCGGCTCGGCGAAGATGCTCTCGGTGGGCGCGTACTCCACGACCCGGCCGAGGTAGAGGACGGCGGTGCGCTGGCTGATATGCCGCGCGACATCAAGGTCGTGGGTGACGAACAGGTAGGTCAGCCCGCGCTCATCCTGCAGCCTGATCATCAGGTTCAGCACCTGGGCCTGGATCGACACGTCCAGGGCAGACAGCGGCTCGTCGGCGATCACGATGTCCGGGCTGACCGCCAGCGCGCGGGCGATGCCGACCCGCTGCCGCTCCCCGCCGCTGAAGGCGACCGGGCGACGGGACGCCTGGGCGGGGGAGAGGCCGACGGTCTCCAGCAACTCGGCTACCTTCTGCGCCCGGTCCTTGCGCGTGACGACCCGGTGGACCTTCAGCACCTCCGCCAGTGACTGCCCGACCGTCATCGTCGGGTTGAGCGAGGAGTACGGGTCCTGGAAGACGCCCTGGATCTGCCGCCTGACGGCGCGGGCGGCCTCGCCCTTGCGGTCCAGGATGCTCCGGCCCTGATAGCGGATGTCACCGCTGGTCGGCCGGTACAGGCCGAGCAGCAGGCGGCCGAAGGTGGTCTTGCCCGAGCCGGTCTCGCCGACGAGCGCGAGCGTCTCGCCTCGGCGGATGGCCAGCGAGACCCCGTCGACCGCCTTGAGCGTCGCCCGGGCGCGGCCGGTCGCGGACCACCTGGTCCCGGCCCGGCCAGCGGAGAAATGCTTCGAGACATCGGCGGTCTCGATGATCGGGGTCGCCGTGCTGGCCCGCTCACTCATCGAGCCGCCGGCCGGGGCGCCGCTGTCCGCCCCGCCGCCGACCGCCGCTCCTCCGGTCGTTCCGCCGGTCGTTCCGCCGCCTGCTGCGCTGCCGTTAGCCGCGGTCATCGGCATTCCCCGATCCGACGTGCGCGGCCAGCGTGTACCGGCCGGCGTTCGAGCCCCCGTCCACCTCGAGGACGGTGCCGGTGATATTGGCGGCGGCATCCGAGGCGAGGAAGAGCACCGCCTCGGCGATATCCCGCGGATCCCCGGCCCGGCCGAGCGGGATGGAGCGGACCAGCGCCGCCCGCAGGTCCTCCGGCGCGCGGTCCGGGTAGGCGTCGCTCCAGTCGCGCACGTCGATGTAGCCGGGGGCGACGACGTTCACCCGGATCCCGTGCGGGCCAAGCTCCATGGCGAAGACCTTGCTCATCGTTTCGACCGCTGCCTTGGAGGCACTATAGGCGGCCCCGCCCGGCCGGGGGTTCCGCGCGGAACCCGTCGAGATGTTCACGACCGCGCCGCCCGTCCCGGCCCGGCTGGCGCGGTGCCGGGCGAATGCCTGCATCATCATGAAGGCGCCGGTCACGTTCACCCGGAACACCAGGTCCCACGCGTCGGGCTGCATCTCCAGCAGCGTCCCGTCCGGGTAGGCCGCAGCGTCGTTGACGAGCACATCGACCCGGCCCCAGCGAGTAACGGCTTCAGCGAGCACCCGGTCAGCCAGCCCGTGCTCGGCCACGTCGCCGGTCACCGTGGCGACGGCCGGGTTCGCGGCGAAGTACCCGGAGTCCGACAGGTCGCAGATCACGACGCGCGCGCCCTCGCCGGCAAGCGCCTCCGTGATGGCCCGTCCGATTCCGTTGGACCCGCCGGTCACCACGGCGACCCGGTCATCGAAGCGAGACTGCCGCACGGGTTCTCCTCTTGCTGCCATTCCCAGTCAGGACAGTTCCCTGCCGCCGGCACCCGGCACCCAGTACCCGGTACCCGGTACCCGGTCACGCACCGGCATCCGTCAGATATTGTCGATTGTCGACTAAGTTAGTATAGGGAAACCAGGTGAGGCTGGCCAGAGCAAACGGCGCCAGGAGCGGTGGAGTCGAGAGCAGAGTGGCTGAGCGCGGGGCCGAGGATGTAGCGGCCGACCGGCGGGCTGCTGGCGGGGTGGCCAACTGGCGGGCTGCTGGCGGGGTGGCCAACTGGCGGGCTGCTGGCGGGGTGGCCAACCGGCGGGCTGCTGGCGGAGCGGCCGACCGGCGGGCTGCTGGCGGAGCGGCCGACCGGCGGGCTGCTGGCGGCCCGGCGGGCTGACCAGCCGGCCGGCCGACCGGCGGGGCCGAGGACGGAGTGGGCTGAGCCGGCGGAGCGGCAGGCGAGGCGGCAGAGCAGCGGGGGTGCCATCATCCAGGACAGGCAACGTCAAGGTCAGGCGAGGAACAGACAGCTCAGGAACGGGCTCCGCCGGGGAAAGCTCCGGGGCAGCCAGTTCCCTGGCAGGCAAGGCGGGCTCTGTTGATGAACGTTTTCACCGGCGTGGGCGTGGCCCTCGTGACGATCTTCACCGAAGATGGCGCCGCCGACCCAGCGGCCACGGCAGCGCTCGCGCGTGACCTGACGGATCGGGGTATCCGCGCGGTGCTGGCCTGCGGTACGACCGGTGAGGCCGGCCAGCTGACGGACGCCGAGCGGACGACGATCATCGCCGCCGTGCGCGAGGCCGTCCCGGCCGGGATCCCGGTGCTGGCCGGGACCGGGGCGCCGTCTGCGCGCCGTGCTGCCGAGCTCGCCGCGGCCGCCTGCGGCGCTGGCGCCGACGCGGTCCTCGCCTGGCCGCCGCCGGGCAGCGCCGATCTGCCCGGCTACTACGCCGCGATCGGTGCCGAGGCGGGCAGTTGCCCGGTCCTCGCGTACCACATCCCCTGGGTGTCGGCGCCCGGCGTGCCCGTCGATGCCCTGGCCGGCCTGCCGGTCGCCGGGCTCAAGGATTCGTCCGGCAGCGCGGACCGGCTGCTCGACGAGATCGCGCACTATCCGGGCGCGATTTATGTCGGGTCGTCGGCGCTGCTGGCGCTGGCCGGCCCGATGGGCGGCACGGGCGCGATCCTGGCCCTGGCCAACGTGGAGCCTGAGCGCTGCTGCCGTGCGTTCGCCGGCGATGCCATCGCGCAGCGCGAGCTTGCCGGCCGGCACCTGGCAGTGCGGGCCGGGGGGCCTGCCGAGCTCAAGCGAATCCTGGCCGCGTCCCGCGGCACGTCCGCCGCGGCCAGGGTGTCTTAGTTGCCCGGCGCGCAGGGTTATCTGGCCTGCCCGGGTGCTCGGAGCCTGCCCGGGTGCTCGGAGCCTGCCGGGATGCTCCGGGCCTGCCGGTCTTCGGACCTGCTCGGTGACCGCCGTCCGGCGTGAGTCATACCGTGTCGCTCGCTCGTGAAAGGGACTAGTTGTGGCCATCCTGCAGCGCGGCCTGGCCGTGCCGTGCTTTGCCGAGGATCCAATGGAGCTTGCCAAGCTGGGCATCGAGGCCGAGCGGGCGGGCTTCGACGGCTTCTTCCTGTGGGATCACATCGTCTTCTCCAACACCGGCGAGGGCCCGCCAATCGTGGATCCGTTGCTGGTCCTGGCCGTGGTGGCGGCGAGCACCACCCGCATCCGCCTGGGCACGATGATCACCCCGGTGCCGCGGCGCCGGCCGTGGCAGCTCGCCAAGGAGACGACGACCCTGGACCGGCTCAGCAACGGCCGGCTGATCCTCGGCGTCGGCATCGGCTCGCCGGCCTACGGCGACTTCGGGATCTTCCATGAACCGGACGGCGAGCGGGAGCGCGCGGAGCTTCTGGACGAGGGACTGGACGTGATGGCCGGGCTCTGGAGCGGTGAGCGGTTCTCCTACCAGGGCAAGCACTTCACCCTGGACCCGGTCCGGTTCAGCCCGCCGCCGGTTCAGCGGCCGCGGATTCCGGTCTGGGTCGGCGGCGTGCTGCCGGCGCCGAAGCCGATCGCCAGGGCGGCGCGGTGGGACGGCATGGTGCCGATCCGGTTCGCCGGGGGGAGCCTGGTCCGGCCGTCCGTGGCTGACATCGCCGATGTGGGCGCGAAGATCGCCGCCGCCCGCGGCCAGGCCAGCGGACCTGACAGCCGTTCAGCTGCGGATTTCGATCTGGTGGTATGGGCGGAGGTCGCCGCCGTGCCCGCCGATATCCCCCAGATCGCGCTGCCGTACCAGGCCAGCGGCGCCACCTGGTGGATAGAGACGGCCAAGCCCGAGCCACGCTGGTGGGAGGGTGCGAAGGAGCGTGTCGCCAGCGGAGTCTGACCATGCAACGCGCCCATGACGTGGATGGGATATCGCTGCTGTAACGCTCACCGCCTTGGTGCCGCTTGACATTCGTCGCCCCGCACCCTATGCCCGTGCTCGCACCTCCCTGGTGCTGGCCAGCTACAACGCCGCCGTTGCTTGCCGCCGTGGGGAGCCGCCGTTATAGTCGCGTCAGCGGGAAGACGCGCGGAGGTTCAGCCCCGCCGCGCAGTAGGGAATGTGAGCGACACGCGTACGAGCCCGATGCCCATTGGCTGGCCGGCTCTCGTCCGGTCGGTATCAGAGATCGCGCTCATCGCTTCCGTTGAGGAAGGTCCTCCTACACCTGACCGACAGCCCGCCCCAGTGACGCAGCTCGATCTCTACGGCCGCCGCTCAGCGCGACGGTTGCCGTGCGCCCGTCGTCCGCCTAACGCCGAGGCAACGCATGGGAACATCGGGTGGGCGATGCGGATGTCCCGTTCGGACGCAGCGGCGATTCGCCTGGTAACGCGCCACGGTTTCCTCCGCGGCTTCGTGTCAACCTCTCTCTGAAGGGATTGATCTCATGCCACAACGTCTGAGGCGGCGGCCGCATTTGTGGCTAGTGCCGCTCTGCGTCGCTGTAGTAGCTCTCGCGCTCGCTGTAGGACCGGTCGCGCCGACCAGCGCCCGGGCGACCACCTCAGCTCAGTGCGACACCCAAGTCAACGACACCCCGGGCAAGCTCCTGCCTTGTATCCAAACGGACGATCTCTGGAATCACATGAAGGCCTTCCAGGCGATCGCCGATGCCCATCCAGGGCCGGACGGCATGCCGTCCCGCAACTCCGGCGAGCCGGGTTACAAGGCGTCGGCGGAGTATGTCGCCAGGCTGATGACGGAAGCCGGATACAACGTCACCATCCAGACATACAAGTTCTTCTACTTCGCCTACACGGCGACACCGACATTCCAGGAGATCTCGCCAACCTCCCATGACTTCGCGGTCTCCGATGAATGGAACCCTGGGCAAAGTACCGGGTCAACGACCGCCGATCTTCAGCCCGCCGGCGGCATCATCATTCCCCCGACGCCGACTTCCAGCTCGACAAGCGGCTGCACCGCGGCCGACTTCACCGGCTTCGTACCCGGCCGGGTCGCCCTGATCCAGCGCGGTGGCTGCAACTTCGGCGTGAAGGTCATCAACGCCCAGGCCGCGGGCGCTAGCGGGGTGATCATCTTCAACGAGGGCAACCCAGGCCGCACCGGCGTGCTGTCCGGCAGCCTGGTGGACGCAGCGGGGAACCGGATCGTCCCGACGATTCCGGTCGCTTTCACGTCCTTCGACACCGGCAACAGCCTGCTCAACGAGTACCTGCAAGCGGTCCAGAACGGAACGGCGCTGCCGGTCATGAGCATAACCATTCATGGCGTCGTCAACCCGAACGCCGACGACTACAACGTCATCGCCGATTCCAAGGGTGGTGACAAGAACCATGTCCTGGTCGTCGACGCGCACCTGGACGCGATTTACGGGGCCGGGATGCTGGACAACGCGTCTGGTTCCGCCACGATCCTGGATATCGCCCAGATGATGAAGAACGTCAACCCGCTGAACAAGCTGCGGTTCATCTGGTTCGGCGGCGAGGAACTCGGTCTCCTGGGATCGTCGTATTACGTCAACAATCTCACCCCTACAGAGGCCAGTCATATCGGCTACGATCTCGACGCCGACGTGACGGCAACGCCCAATTACACGATCGGAGTCCTTGATCCGGCGGCGCCAAACCTGTTCGGCGGTACCCCACCGCCGTTCCCGAACCGGGTCTACAAGGCGTCGATGGTCTCGCGGGACCAATCGATAGCGTACTTCGACTCGATCGGGCTCAACCATGAGCTGTTCTCACCCGTCGGAACGGATGCGTTCAGCTTCAACACCATCGGGGTTCCAGCCAGCGGACTGCTGACGGGACAGGACTGCTGCAAGACGCAGCAGGAAGTCGACCTGTTCGGCGGATTCACCGGGAACTTCGAAGGGAACGTTCCGAGTTTCGACGGAGGATGTGTCGACAACCCGTTCCGGTGGTGCGACAACCTCAGCAACAACGATCCCGCGGTACTCACGTTCATGTCAAAGGCGTTTGCCAACACCGTGGTCCGGATGGCCTTCGATACGAAGGTGATGTCCGCGAGCAACAACTCGGTCACCAAGCCGAAGCTGCCGACCGCTTCGGAAGCCAGTAGACGGTTCGTGACGAAATGAGCGCTGTTTCCCCGGCCCGCGGCTGTTCGACCGGCTCGCCTGCTACGGCGGGCTAGCGATCCCTTTGGGGGCGACGAATTCGTCGCCCCCAAGGATCGCTAGGGAAGCGTCAGAATCTCGGCGCCGTCGGCGGTGACCACGAGCGTGTGCTCGAACTGCGCGGTGCGCTTGTGGTCCCTGGTAACCGCCGTCCAGCCGTCCGGCCAGACGTCATAGTCGATCGAGCCGAGGGTGAGCATCGGCTCGATCGTGAAGGTCATGCCCGGCTCCATGACCACATCGACGTCGGGATCGTCGAAGTGCGGCACGATCAGGCCGGAGTGGAACGTGGTGCCGATGCCGTGCCCGGTGAAGTCACGCACGACGCCGTAGCCGAACCGGCGCGCATACGACTCGATCACCCGGCCGACCGTGTTCAGCCGCCGCCCCGGCGCCACCGCGCGGATGCCGCGCATCAGCGCCTCCCGCGTCCGCTCGACGAGCAGCCGGGATTCCTCGTCCACGGAGCCGGCCAGGAACGTGGCGTTGGTGTCGCCGTGCACGCCCCCGATGAACGCGGTGATGTCGATGTTGATGATGTCGCCGTCGGCGATCACCGTGTCGTCCGGGATCCCGTGGCAGATCACCTCGTTGAGCGAGGTGCAGAGCGACTTCGGGTAACCGCGATAGCCGAGCGTGCTCGGGTAGGCGCCGTGATCGCAGAGGAACTCGTGGCCGACCCGGTCCAGCTCGTCGGTCGTGACGCCAGGCGCAACGTGCCTGCCGACCTCAGCGAGCGCCTGGGCGGCGACGCGCCCGGCGACGCGCATCCGCTCGATCGTGTCGGCGTCCTTGACGTCGGGCTCGCCGATCTTCGGGTACCGCTTGCCCACGTACTCCGGGGCCGCGATCCTCGCGGGTACCTGGCGGAGCGGGGAAATCCGGCCGGGCTGGAGCAGAGTCGCCATGATCTGGAAGTGTAGTGCGCATGAGCGATGAACAGCGCTGGTGGTTTTGCCTGAAGCACATGACCGTCGAGCCCGACGCGGGCTGTCCGGGCAAGGACCGGCTCGGCCCGTACCCAAGCCCCGAGGCGGCGGCGAACGCGCTGGAGACCGCCAGGCGGCGCAACGAGGAGTGGGACGCCCAGGATGACGCCGGCGGGCCGGTATCGTAAGGGCAGCGGCCCAGACCAGCCCGAAAGGTGCGTGCGGGGTGACCGAGGACCAGTCCGGACCGGGCCTGCCGCCGGCGGCCAGGGCGCGGATGGCCGAGATCCGCGGCAGCGGCACCTGGGGCTCTGCGCTGTCCGCCGAGGAGTTCGCCGCGGTCAGGAGCGTCGGCTTCGAGCCGGTCGGGCAGGTGCTCGGCGCCGCCGTCTACAACATCGGCTACACGGGCGGATACGCCTGCCCGGGCGCCTGGGCAGGTTACGGAGGATATGTCACTCCCTTCCGGAGCGTCACGTCGGTCTCCAGAGGCGGGGGCGGCGACATGGGCTCGTTCGGCGCGCTGGTGCAGACCATGTACGCGGCCAGGCACAAGGCAATCGACCGCATGTCGGCGGAGTGCGCCGCGCTCGGCGGGCACGGCGTGGTCAGCGCGTCGATAGAGATCGGCCGCTTCCCGGCGGGGGGCCTGGAGTTCAAGGTGATCGGCACCGCGGTCCGCGCGCCCGGCGGCATCCCGCTGTCCGCCCCGTTCACCTCGGACCTGTCTGGCCAGGACTTCGCGAAGCTGATCATGGCGGGCTGGGTGCCGGCCGGCTTCGTTCTCGGCATCTCGATCGGCGCCAGGCACGATGACTGGCTGACCGTGAGCCAGACCGCGTGGGGGACGGGCAACTCCGAGGTGACCGGCTACACCGACCTGGTCAACGAGGCCAGGCACGACGCCCGCGGGCAGCTGGAGCAGGACGTGCGCAGGCTCGGGGCTGACGGGGTGGTCGTGTCCAGCATGGACATGCGCGTCAGTGACCGGGAATGCCCCATGCAGGAGAACCGGAAGGACCACATCGTGGAGGTGACGATCATCGGCACCGCCACGGCCAGGTTCGCCAGGCCGCATCATCCGCCGCGCGGCTCCAGCCTCGCCATCATGTCGCTCGACCCGCAGCGCCGGCAGGCGGCGCGGGTCAGGCTTGGCCGTTAGGGACGCCGCGCCAGCGAGCACCGCCGCACCGAATTCTGGGGCCGGACGCAGACAAGGGAGATTAATGACCGAGCAGCAGAGCAAGGAATTCGACGTGCTTGGCGTGCCGCAGGACGCGATCCGCCGCCTCGCCGAGCTGCGGCCGGGGCAGCCCGGCTCCATTTTCACCTCGGATCTCTCCGTGAACGAGTTCCTGCTGGTCCGTGAGGCCGGCTTCCGCCCGCTCGGCCTCGTACTCGGCAGCTCGATCTACCACGTCGGCCTGCAGATCGGCCGCTGGGGCAAGAACCAGGAACTCGACGTGCTGTCCCAGGCCATGTACCACGCCAGGGAGCTGGCGATGAGCCGGATGGAGGCCGAGGCCCAGGCGCTCGGCGCGGACGGCATCGTCGGCGTCCGGCTCGACGTGGAGATGAAGGAATTCGGCAACGACATCGCCGAGTTCATCGCGGTCGGCACCGCGGTGCATGCCGAGCCGGACGCGGGCGGCGGCGGCGTGAAGGAGTGGCGCAACAACAAGAACCTGCCCTTCACCTCGGACCTGTCCGGCCAGGATTTCTGGACGCTGATCCGGGCCGGCTATGCCCCCCTGGGCATGGTGATGGGCAGCTGCGTCTATCACATCGCGCACCAGCGGCTCGGTGGCAAGATCGGCAACATCGGCCGCAACGTGGAGCTCGAGCAGTTCACTCAGGCGCTGTACGACGCCCGCGAGCTGGCGATGAGCCGGATGCAGGCCGAGGCGGAGGAACTGCACGCGGAGGGCATCGTCGGGGTCCAGCTCCGTCAGCACAGCCACGCGTGGGGCTCGCACACGACCGAGTTCTTCGCGATCGGCACGGCCGTCCGGCCGCTGCGCGATGACCACGTCATCGAGCGGCCGACCATGGTGCTGAGCCTCGATTAGCCGTCCGGCCCGGCGCCGCTAACCCTCTCCAGCAGGCGCGCCAGCCGCTGGCGCGGGCTCAGCCGCACCGGCCGCGGCCCGCCGGCCGCCGTGCTGACCAGGTGTTGGGCGGCGTCGAAGGACACCCGGCCGGGCGCGGCAGACACCGCGAGCGACTCGTGCGCCAGGCCGTCGAGGTCCGGATCATCCTGGTCGAGTGCCAGCACGGTCGCGCCGGTCCTGCGGGCGTCATCGACGCGTTCCAGCAGCGGCTCCGGCGCCGCGGTCGCGCTGACCACCAGGAGCGTCTCGCCGCGCCTGGCCGCTTCCAGCCTGGCCAGCCCGACCCGCAGGTGCGCCGGGGCACCGGGCGGCGGCGACCAGCGGACCAGCGTGGGCGCGAGCCCGGGGAGGTCGGCCAGCTTGCTCTCGTCGTCCAGGTGCGCGGTCAGGTGCCACGGCTCGTCGTCCGGCGTGCCGACGAGCAGCAGCCCGCCCGGCGTGCGGGCGGAAGCCCGGAGCGCGTCAGCGAACTCCTGGGTTCGCTCCAGCCAGCCGCTGGGGCCAAGGAGCGCGCTCAGCGCGGCGACCTGGTCGGCGTTCACCCAGCCCATCGTGCCCGACCGGCCGCCGGCCCGCACCGGGGATCCTGCGGCAGCCGGCCCTTCTGGCAGGATCTGACCATGGCCGAGGCCCAGGTAACGCCTGATTCAGTATGCGACGATCCCGGCAGCCTGGTCATCGGCGTCCTTGGCGGGACCGGCGACGAGGGCCGGGGGCTGGGCAGGAGGCTGGCCATGGCGGGCAGCCGGGTGATCATCGGCTCCCGGGACCCAGCCCGCGCGGTGACCGCCGCCGCCAGCATCGGCAGCCCTCCGCAGGTCACCGGAACCGCCAACGCGGACGCGGCGGCCAGCGCTGACGTGGTCATCGCGGCGATGCCCTGGGAAGGACACCGGGACCTGCTGGTCTCGCTGGCCGGGGTGCTGGAAGGCAAGATCCTGGTCGACTGCGTCAACCCGCTCGGCTTCGACGCGCGCGGCGCCTACCCGCTCCCGGTGGCCGAAGGCAGCGCTGCCCAGCAGGCCGCGGCCGTGCTGCCCGGCACCCGCGTGGTCGGCGCGTTCCACCACGTGTCGGCCGTGCTGCTGCTCGACCCCGAGGTCGGCGCGGTCGACATGGACGTGCTCGTGCTCGGCGACGACCGGGCCGCCACCGACCTGGTCCAGGCGCTGGTCGGCCGGATACCGGGCATGCGTGGCGTCTATGCCGGGCGGCTGCGCAACTGTGGCCAGGTCGAGGCGCTGACCGCGAACCTGGTCTCGGTCAACCGCCGCTACAAGGCCCATGCAGGCCTGCGGATTACCGACATTTAGCGAGAACGCAGCCTCCGGTGCGGGCTGCCGCCCCGCCCTGGCGGGACGGCGCCCGGCCTGCCCGCCCCGCGCCGCCGGGGCCGGCCAGCGCAATCCGCACCGCCGGTCAGCGGTAGGCGTACTCCTCGGTCGGGAACTGCCCGCCGACAACCTCGCTGGCGAACGACTGGGCTGCCGCGCGTAGAGTCCCGGCGACGTCCGCGTACTTCTTCACGAACTTCGCCGTCCTCGGCGTGAGCCCGGCCATGTCCTGCCAGACCAGCACCTGGGCGTCGCAGCCGGGGCCGGCGCCAATCCCGATCGTCGGGATCGTGAGGCTGGCCGTCACGGCGGCGGCCAGCCGCTCGGGAACGCACTCGAGTACCACCGCGAACGCGCCAGCGGCCTGCAGCGCCTTCGCATCGCGCAGCAGCTGCTCGCCGTCCTCGCCCCGGCCCTGGACCCGGTACCCGCCGAACGCGTTGACGGACTGGGGAGTCAGCCCGAGATGCGCCATCACCGGGATGCCGGCCGCCACGAGTTCCTCCGCCTGCCGCAGCACGCGGTGCCCGCCCTCCAGCTTGACCGCCTGTGCGCCCGCCTCCTTCAGGAACCGGGTGGCCGTGGCCAGCGCGGCCTCCGCCGACGCCTGGTAAGAACCGAACGGCAGGTCGGCGACGACCATGGCCCGGCTGCTGCCCCGCACCACGGCGGCGGTCAGCGGCAGCAGGTCATCGACGGTGACCGGGATGGTCGTGTCGTGGCCGAAGACGACCATCGACGCCGAATCGCCGACGAGCAGCACCGGGATCCCGGCGTCGTCGAAGACCCGCGCGGTCAGCGCGTCGTAAGCGGTGAGCATGGGCCACTTCTCGCCGCGAGCCTTGGCCGCGGCGAGGTCACGGACGGTAATCCGCCGTCCGCCACGGCCCCCGTAGAGTGGTTCGGCGGGCGTCGCGGTCCGCTGCCCTGTCGCGGCCGAGCCCTGGTCACCATGCTGCGGGTCGTTGCGCTGTGGATCATTGCGCTGCGGGTCGTTGCGCTGTGGATCATTGCGCTGTGGATCATTGCGCTGCACTGCCATCTGGATCCTCCGTGCCTCGAGGCGCTCCTGCGGCGTCCCCGGACATCTCGATGATGACATGCTCCGCCGCCCCGTGGAACAGCCCTGACGGCCCGCCCGGTGCCCAGGAGCACGCCCGGCGGCCGGCCGAAAGCACTCGCCGCCGGGAAGCTGCCCCGCCCCGGAATTGTTGGCCCTAATGCGATACGGTGTCGTATCGTATTGATAAGTAAACCTGGCGAGCCGAAGGGCAGTATGGACCCGCAGACAATCCAGCGACGCCGGTGGATCATCCTCAGCGTCCTGATCATCAGCCTGGTAGCGATCGTTCTGGACAACACGGTCCTGAACATCGCGCTGAAGACCATCTCCGAGCCCAGGGGCGGCCTCGGCGCGAGCCAGAGCCAGCTGGAATGGGCGATCAACTCCTACACGCTCGTCTTCGCCGGGCTGCTGTTCACGTTCGGCGTGATCGGTGACCGGTTCGGCCGCAAGCGCATGCTGATGATCGGCATGACGATGTTCGGCCTCGCGTCGCTGATGTCTTCGTACGCGCAGACGCCCACGCAGCTGATCTGGGCTCGGGCGGTGATGGGCCTGGGCGGCGCCGCGGTGATGCCGCAGACCCTGTCCATCATCACGACGGTCTTCGACCCCAAGGAACGGCCGCGTGCCATCGGCATCTGGGCCGGCGCGGTCGGCATGGCCATCGCGCTCGGCCCGATTCTGGGCGGGCTGCTGCTCGACCACTTCTGGTGGGGCTCGGTCTTCCTGATCAACGTGCCGCTGACAGCCGCGGGCGTCCTCGCGATCATGTTCCTGGTGCCGGAATCCCGGAGCCATCAGCCCGGCAGGATCGACTACCTGGGGGTCCTGATGTCGATCGCGGGCCTGGTGCTGGTGGTGTACGGCATCATCCAGGGCGGCGACACGGGCTCGTGGCTGCGCGGGGACGTGCTCGGCCCGGTCTTCGGCGGGCTCGCGGTGCTGACTGCCTTCGGCTGGTATGAGTCCAGGATCCGGTATCCGTCGCTGGACGTGCGCCTGTTCCGCGACCCGAGGCTGTCGTCGGCGGCAGGCGCGATCGCGCTGGTGTTCTTCGCGCTGGCGGGCGCGTTCTTCTTTACCAGCTTCTACCTGCAGAACGTGCGCGGCTACAGCCCGCTGCACGCGGGCCTGCTGACGATCCCGCTCGCCGCCGGCCAGCTGCTCTGCGCCCCGCGCAGCGCGGCCTTGGTCCGGCGCTATGGCGCGAAGATCGTCTGCGCGAGCGGGCTGCTGCTGGTGGCGGTGTCCATGGTCGGGTATTTCCTGCTCGGCACGGGTACGCCGATCTGGCTGCTGGAAGTGACCTTCTTCATCCAGGGCGCCGGGATGGGCACCGTGATGCCGCCGGCCACCGAGTCGGTGATGTCGGTCGTGCCCAGGGATCGCGGCGGTGCCGGGTCGGCGATCACCAACATCGCCAGGCAGGTAGCCGTGGCACTGGGCGTCGCGGTGCTCGGCTCGATCCTGGCCCAGGCATACCGCGGCCAGCTGGCCCCGCGTCTCGGCGTGCTGCCGCCAGCGGCCAGGGGCCCGGCGACCGCATCGATCGCCGCGACCCAGGCGGCCGCTCAGCACCTCGGCCCGGCCGGCCGCGGCCTGCTGGCGGCGGCCGACCGGTCCTTCGTGCACGCCATGCACCTGACCTCGGCCATCTCGCTGAGCATCGCGGTGCTCGGCGCGGTCGTGGTGGCGATCTGGATGCCGGGCCGCCGGCCGGCGCTGGCCACGGCGGCCAGCGGGCCGGGGGCCGCGACAAGCGCCGCGAACGGCTCCGCGCCCGCCCCCGTGACGCCGGCTGCGCCCGTGACGCCGGCCAGGCCCGCCGCCGCGAACGGCTCCGCGCCCGCCGCCGCGAACGGTTCGGAGCCCGCCGCCGTTGGTACCAGTGACGCGGGCCGCGCCGTGATGCCGGCCAGCCCCGCCGCCGCGAACGGTTCGGAGCCCGCCGCCGTGGTACCACTGATGCCGGCTGCGTCCGTGACGCCGGCCCGGAGAGGTAATGCGACGTGACCAAGGCTAGGACGGCCGCCGCCGACGCTAACGCGATCGGCGCCGAGACAGGGGCGGCAGCGGTGACTGATATCGCCGAGCACCGCCGGCCTGGCCGGCCCCGCAGCGAGCGCGCTGACCGCGCGATCATCGACGCCACGCTGAGCCTGTTCGCCGAGTCCGGCGCGGCCGGGCTGTGCATCGAGAAGGTCGCGGCCAGGGCCGGTGTCGGCAAGGCCACGATCTACCGCCGCTGGCCGGGCAAGGAAGACCTGCTGCTCGCCGCGATCGCGGGACTGAAGGCGCCATTGCCCGAGCCGCGCGGCCGGTCCGTGCGGGATGATCTCGTCATGCTACTGACGGCCATGGGCGAGCAGTTCTCCGATCCGTGCCAGGCCAGGGAGTTCGCCCTGCTGCTCGGGGAGGGGGCGAAGTACCCGCGGCTGATGGCGCGGTACCGGGACACCGTGATCGAGCCGCGCCGCGAGGTGATCAGGAGCGTGCTGCGCCGCGGCGTGGTGACCGGCGAGCTGCGCGGGGACACGGACATCGACGCGGCGCTGTTCATGCTGACCGGGTCCGTCCTGGCCCGCAGCAGGTACGGTGACGTGCCGGTCGAGCCGGGCTATGCCGACCGTGTGGTCGACGAGCTGCTGAGCGGTCTCGGTGCGCGCTGAGCAGCCGGCCGGCCTGGCCGGCGACGTCACCAGGGACGCCATCGCGGCCACCGCCGATCTGATCGGGCCGTACGTCCGCCGCACCCCGGTGATCAGCATCGGCCGCGCCGAGCTAGGCCTGCCGGCCGGGGAGCTCGTGCTCAAGCTGGAGCAGCTGCAGCACTCGGGGTCGTTCAAGGCCCGCGGCGCGTTCAGCAACCTGCTCCGCCGCGACGTGCCCGCCGCCGGCGTGGTGGCGGCGTCCGGCGGCAATCACGGTGCGGCGGTCGCTTACGCGGCCGGCGTCCTCGGCGTGCCTGCCCGGATCTTCGTGCCGGAGGTGTCGTCCGCGGCCAAGGTCAGCCGGATCCGGTCGTACGGGGCAGATCTCGTCGTGTCCGGCGCCGCGTATTCCGATGCGCTCGCGATCAGCCAGCACGCGGCGGCACGCTCGGGCGCGATCCAGGTGCATGCCTACGACCAGGCCGAGACGATGCTCGGCGCCGGGACGGTCGGGATCGAGCTCGGCCAGCAGGCGCCATCGGTCGCTACCGTGCTGGCCGGCGTGGGTGGCGGCGGGCTGCTGGGCGGCATCTGCGCGGCCTACGCGGGGCAGGTGCGGGTGGTCGGTGCCGAGCCGGAAGATGCCCCGACGCTCACCTGCGCGCTGCGGGCGGGCCGGCCCGTTGATGCCCCGGTCGGCAGCGTCGCGGTCGACTCGCTGGCCCCGCGCCGGGTCGGCGAGCTGACGTTCCCGGTGATCTCCGAGTTTGCCGACCGGGTCGTGCTGGTCAGCGACGAGGCGATCCTGGCCGCGCAGCAGCTGCTCTGGGACCGGCTCCGGGTAGTCGCCGAGCCCGGTGGCTGCGCGGCGCTGGCGGCCCTGCTGTCCGGCCGGTACGTTCCCGGGCCCGGGGAGGTCGTCGCCGTCGTGATCAGCGGCGCGAACACCACCGCGGTCGACTTCAGCCGCTGACCTGGCGGCACTCCCGCCGGCGGCGTGCGGCGCATGCCGGGCGGCAGCGGGCGAAAACGCCGGACTTGGCCAGCGTGGTCGACGTGGCTGGCAGAAAGCGCCGGGCCTGGCCCGCACGACCTGCGTGCGGGCCAGGCCCGGCGTAGTGCTCGTCAGGGCACCTGGCTGGGCGCTAGGCGCCGGCGTTAGATGGTGACCTTGCTGCAGTTGCCGGTCGTGGCCGGGTTGGCCATGACCGGGCTGGTGTTCGTGCCGCCGAACCGCGCGACATCAGGTGAGCCGTACTGGGCGTCCCTGCCGAACGTCCGCTGGGTCACGCCGGGGATAAAGTTGCCGAAGTTCCACACGCATGCTCCGTTCGGGGCACCCGTGCCGGCCAGCTTCTCGCTGTTGTTGAGGGTGAAGAACGGATAGAACTCCGAGCCCTGCGGCTTCACCGTGCAACCGGCGCCGGTGGTGACGTCACAGAGGATTTCCGAGGCAGGCACATTAGACTCGAACTGGATCTGCGGGTACAGATGCCCTGACCGGTCGAATGGGCCGATATACCTGAACGCCGTCGGATGGTTCGGGCTGCCGTTCGGCCAGGTGTTCGGCTGATACGACGTCCCGTCGAAGTCCAGGTCTCCGTTCTGGAACAGGGTCTGAAGGCATCCGGCGACCGGCATATGTTCCTGCCTCGCCACGCCGTCGATCGTTACCGTTCGAGTGCCCTTCTTGAAGCAGGAACCGTCGGAGAACTCACAGTTCAGGCCGCTGCCCGCGTTGTTGCTCGGGCAGGCGACCGGGCCCGTTGGGCCCTGCGTTGTGGCGTTCTGGCAGACGCCGGTGTTGGCATCACACGGCCCCTCGCCAACGGCGTTCTTGCCTTCAGAGCCGCCCATGCAGGTCTGGAAGACCTTGTTGTCGGTGAAGCCGTCGCCGGAGAGGGGGAACTGGTTCGCCACGGAATTGCAGGACTCGAAGTGGCCGATCTCCTGCTGCATCAGCACGCCGCCCTCAAGCGCGGCCCACGGCACCTGGTTCTGCTGCGCCGCGGTGGCGTACTCGGCGTGGAAGGTGTGCGGCGTCCCGGCGCAGGTGTTGACGTTGGTGTTCATGAAGCCGTTCTTCGCGCTGGCGATCATGAAACCACTCTGGTGCGTGGTCAGGTCGTCGATCCTCGTCGTGAATCCGGCGTTCGGGCCCCTCAGCGGGTCAGAGATCGACACCCGCAGCACGTCCCCGGGGTTCATCTTCAGCGTCTGGCCATTCGGGGTCAGCGTGGAGTTGTCAGATAGCTGCGGGCTCGGCGGGCCGGCCGGCACGCCATTGCGCTGCAGGTAGGCGAAGTTGACCGGCTCCGTGCACGCCGGGTTCAGGAAGGCGAAATTGAACGTCCCCTCCAGGCTGTCGATGGTCATGGCCGAGCACCACTGCCGCCGGGTACAGCTGACATTGTCCTGGAACGGGGTGAACCCCGGCGCATAGAACTGCAGTTCCATGAACGCGGAGCCGGCGTCCGTCTTGGCGCCGAGTCCCGTGTTCTGGTCGCTGTGCGGCGTGCACCCGTTCTGCGGATAGGAGTTCGGGTCGCACAGCGGCAGCCCGAACCACGGCGCGATGCTCAGCTCGCCGTACTTGGTCACGCTGCCGGTGGCGGTCGGCGCCTTCTTCGGGTCGACCGGCAGCTTCATCAGGTAGGTCATCGTGTTGCCGGACCCGGCGGAGTGCGAGATGAATTTCACGCTCGGCTCGTCATGCCCGATGTAGTGGTCGTTGTCCTCAAAGCGAAGGCCGCCGCGCAACTTGCCGTTGACCTTCTTGCCGCGCGGGTTGAACGGGTCGGTGCAGGTCGCCGGGCCGGTCCGCTTGAGGGCCTTGTACTTCGTGCTGAGACCGTTGCAGTCAAGCTGGTTGACCTTGTTCGGCTTCACCGACGTGGCGTGGTGCACCGCGTGGCTGGCCGCCATCCGCGCCTGACCCTGGACAGACGCCTGGCCCGCCGTGGCCATGCCGATGCCGGCCAGGCTCATAGCTGGCGCGAGTATCATGACCCACGCCGCTCGATGTCGCATTAATGTCCGACCACCCATGCGTGTCTTACCTCTCGCTCAGACCCGCCCGCCGTTGGGCAGGATGCGTCGATGCCACTGGGTGGCCCTCATGACAAGGCACAGTGACCCTGCGGAACGTAACAAGCGACCGAATCATGGTCAAGACCCAGAGCGCCCGAGCCCCAGCGTCAATATGGGCCGAGACTAGCGGCTACCGCCGGTGCACCACGGATCGCCGGCCGGCGTGTCGGCATCCGGTATGTTGCGCCTGGAGTTTGCCGGCTGGAGTAAGGAGAGACGGTGCGACTGACGAAGCTCGGGCATGCCTGCGTCAGGCTGGAGAAGGACGGCGCGAGCCTGGTGATCGACCCCGGCGTATGGAGCGGCCCGGACGCGCTGGCCGGCGCCACCGCGGTCCTGATCACGCACGAGCACCCCGATCACCTGGATACCGGCGCGGTGCGCGCCGCGCTGGCCGCCGATGCGGGCCTGCAGGTCTGGACCAACGCCCCGGTGGCCGCGCACCTCGCTGACGCGGCGGATCGCGTCCACGTGATCAGCCACGGCGACACGTTCACGGCCGCCGGATTCGACGTTCATGTCTACGGCCAGGACCACGCGCTGATTCACCGCGACATTCCGGTCGTCCGCAACAGCGGGTTCGCCGTGGACGGCGAGGTCTTCCATCCCGGCGACGCGCTGACGGTCCCTGAGGACCGGATCCCGACCTTGCTGCTGCCGGCCAACGCACCGTGGCTCAAAGCGGCAGAGATGATCGACTACGCCAGGGAAGTCGCGCCGCGGCGCGCCTACGCGATCCATGACGGCCTGCTCAACGCCAACGGCCTCGGCCTGATGCAGAACCTGATGAATGCGGCAGCAGCACCGTCCGGCGCTCAGTACCTCCGGCTGGAGCCTGGCACCAGCGTCGATCTCTGACATGCCGGACTGGGGCCGGATGCTGCGGGCGGGCGCGCCCGCGTACGCCGGCGTCGCCCTGGCGAACATCGGCAGGGAATTCCCGACGATGGTCTTCCATGTGATGAGCGAGCCCGACGACCTGCCGCGCGGTGCAGGGCTGGCGGTGCCGCCCCGCCCACTCGGCGACGACGTCGGCGACGAGGACGCCGTCATGATCGGCGGTCAGCGCGAGCGGCCGGGCGACTACCGCGTGCTGTCCACCCGGTGCATCCAGGGATCCCTGGTCAGGATGATGTCCACCAGGTAGCCGATGGTCCAGGTCTCGTCGGCACCGCCGACTTCGCGTCCTGATGTCAACCACGCGATGCCGAGCCCGGACCCGGCTGGGCGCGGCTAGCGCCGCGGGGGATCGGCGGCGGGGGCGGTTCGTGCCAGCGGGTGGTGATCGGCAGCCGGCGGTCGCGGCCGAAGTTCTTCGCCGAGATCTTCGGGCCCGGCGGGTACTGGCGCCGCTTGTACTCGGCCCGGTCGACCAGCTTGATCACCCGGCTGACCAGGTCAGGGTCATGGCCGGCGGCGATGAGCGCGGCCGCGCCCATATCCCGGTCGACGTAGTCGTCGAGCAGCGCGTCCAGCACCGCGTAATCCGGCAGGGAATCGCTGTCCAGCTGGCCGGGGGCAAGCTCGGCGCTCGGCGGCTTGGCGATCGAGTTCTCCGGGATCGGCGCCGTCTCGCCGCGGGTCTCCGCCTGCTGGTTGCGCCACCTGGCCAGCTCCCACACCAGCGTCTTCGGCACGTCCTTGATCGGCGCGAAGCCGCCGGCCGAGTCGCCGTAGAGCGTCGAATAACCGGTGGCGATCTCGCTCTTGTTGCCCGTGGTGAGCACCAGGTGGCCGTCCTCGTTGGACAGCGACATCAAGATCATGCCGCGGATCCTGGCCTGCAGGTTCTCCGCGGCCAGCCCGTGCAGGTCAAGTTCGGCGTCGAACGCTTCCACCATCGGGGCGATCGGCACCGTGCGGGCCTGCAGGCCCTGCCGCTTGGCGAGATCCTCGGCGTCACTGACGGAGTGGTCCGAGGAGTACCGGCTGGGCATCAGCACCACGTGCACCCGGTCCGGCCCGATCGCATCAGCGGCGATCGTGGCGGTCAGCGCCGAGTCGATGCCGCCGGACAGGGCGAGAATCACCGAGCGGAACCCGTTCTTCCTGACGTAGTCCCGCGTGCCGGTGACGAGCGCGGCGTAGACCTCGGCCAGGTCGCTCAGCCGGGGCCAGCACGGGCCGGGCGACACCGGGGGTGACGTGGTCGATGGGGCTGGTGCGCCGACGGGGGGGTGCGGGCCGGCTGGTGTAGGGGCCGACCGTGGTTCCGCGGGCAGCGTCAGCCGCTTGATCGTGATCGTCGTGCCGTCCTTCGCGTCGGCCGGCGTCTCGGCGGGGCTGACCGCCCGGCTGGCGGCCGGCACGTCCAGGTCGGCGACGACCAGCGTCTCGGTGAACTGCGGGCCGCGGGCCAGCAGCCGTCCCGAGGCGTCCACGATGATCGAGTCACCGTCGAAGACCAGCTCGTCCTGCCCGCCGACCATGTTGACGTACGCGAGCGTGGCGCCCGCCTCGCGGGCCCGGCGTCGGCACAGCTCCAGCCGGGTGTCGTCCTTGCCGCGCTCGTACGGCGACGCGTTGGGCACCACGAGCAGGCCGGCGGCTGCCTGCCTGGTGACCGTGACCGGCCCGCCGTCCTGCCACAGGTCCTCGCAGATCGCGATCGCGACATCCACCGGCTCGCCGCCAGCGGCCGGCAGCCGGAAGACGGGCAGTGTGTCGCCGGGCACGAAAATCCGGTACTCGTCGAAGACCCCGTAGTTCGGCAGGTGATGCTTCGCCGATGTCGCCGCCACCGTCCCGGCGTGCAGCAGCGCGGCGGCGTCCAGCGGCGCCCCGGACGGCAGCCCGACGCGCGGCGCCAGCCCGGTCTTGCGGCCCAGGTACCCGGTGATCACGGCGACATCGCCGAGGCCAGCGGCGGCCAGCCGCTGCGCCGCTGTCGTCACCGCCGCGATCGAGGCATCCACGAACGACGCGCGCAGCGCGAGGTCCTCCACCGGGTAGCCGGTGAGCATCATCTCCGGGAACACGACGATGCGCGCCCCGGCTGCGGCCGCCCGCCTGGTCCAGGTGACCAGCAGCTCGGTGTTGCCGCCGAGATCTCCCACGGTGGCATTGACCTGGGCGAGGGCTACGCGGATCTGTGGCACCTCACCAGCTTAGGACGGCGCCGGCGAACCGGCGTCCGGCCGGCCGACGGAGCCTCGTAACCCATCGGAAACATGGGCCGGGCAGACTGACCGGGTGGACAGGCAGGAAGAGTTCGTGCTGCGGACGCTCGAGGAGCGCGGCATCCGGTTCGTCCGGCTGTGGTTCACGGACGTGCTCGGATACCTGAAATCGGTCGCGGTGGCGCCGGCCGAGCTCGAGGGCGCGTTCGCGGAGGGCATCGGCTTCGACGGCTCGGCCGTGGAGGGCTTCGCGCGCGTCTACGAGGCCGACATGATCGCCAAGCCGGACCCGTCGACCTTCCAGCTGATGCCGCTGAGCGGCGAGATGCCGGGCGTCGGGCGGATGTTCTGCGACATCCTGCTGCCGGACGGCTCGCCGTCCTACGCCGACCCGCGGCACGTGCTGAAGCGGGCGCTGGCCCGCGCATCCGACCTGGGCTTCACCTTCTACACGCATCCGGAGATCGAGTTCTTCCTGCTGCGGGAGAAGCCGGAGCCCGGCGTGAAGCCGCGGCCGATCGACTCCGGCGGGTACTTCGACCACACGCCGCACAGCATCGCGCACGACTTCCGCCGCAACGCGATCACGATGCTGGAGAGCATGGGCATCTCGGTGGAGTTCAGCCATCACGAGGGAGCGCCCGGGCAGCAGGAGATCGACCTCCGCTACGCCGACGCGCTCAGCACCGCGGACAACATCATGGCGTTCCGGCTGGCGATGAAGGAGGTCGCGCTGGAGCAGGGGGTCTACGCGAGCTTCATGCCCAAGCCGTTCACCGAGTACCCCGGCTCCGGCATGCACACGCACATGTCGCTGTTCGAGGGCGACCGGAACGTCTTCCACGAGCCCGGCGCGCAGTTCCAGCTGTCCAAGCTGGGGCGCGCGTTCATCGCCGGGCTGCTCCGGCACGCCGCGGAGGTCACGGCGGTCTGCAACCAGTGGGTGAACTCCTACAAGCGGCTCTGGGGCGGCGACGAGCGGATCGCCGGCGCCGGGGGAGAGGCGCCCGCGTACATCTGCTGGGGGCACAACAACCGCTCGGCCCTGGTCCGGGTGCCGATGTACAAGCCGCTGAAGGGGAACGCCACCAGGATCGAGTTCCGGTCGCTGGACCCGGCGTGCAACCCGTACCTGGCGTTCGCGGTGATCCTGGCGGCCGGCCTGAAGGGGATCGAGAACGACTACGAGCTGCCGCCCGGCGCGGAGGACGACGTGTGGGCGCTGACATCCGCCGAGCGGCGGGCGCTCGGGATCGCGCCGCTGCCGCAGAGCCTGTCGGACGCGTGCAACGTGATGCAGGGCAGCGAGCTCGTGGCCGAGACCCTCGGCGAGCAGGTCTTCGACTTCTTCCTGCGGAACAAGCGGTCCGAATGGCGGGATTACCGGCGGCAGGTGACTGAATTCGAGCTGGACCGCTACCTGCCCGTGCTCTGACCGCTAGTTGTAGCTGTCCGCCTCGAAATGCGTGAACCCACTGAGGACACGAGGTTGCGTGCGCGTGTCACGGCGCGAGGCGATAGGTGATCACCGGGCCAGGCGCAGGCGTCGGCCACAGCCTACCGGTGCCGCCACGGCCACGCCAGCGCCGCCCGCCCTGACCCCGGCCGACCGAAGAACCTGTACATCCGCGAGGACCAGGTCGTGCCCCACCTGGCCGCCCTGGCCATCCTGCTCGCAGGCCAGAACCAGGCCCAGGACCACACGAGGCAGGGCACAGCCCAGGTCATCACACCCGCGGGGACCGCCGAGCTGATCGACCATCTGCGAGCTGCAGGCGTCACTCTCACCTACAACCCGGACGAGCGGACTCTCCGGACCGACACCGGCGATCCCGTAGCCGTCATCATCGGCCACGATCGCTGACACTCCAGCGACCAAGACCATGAAGAAAGGAGGCAGATGAGCAGGTAAGCACCCGCACTGGCCGGAGGCCGGGCTCGGGTGACGTTCCGCCATGCCTGAATCCGGCCGCTTATGAGGAAATACTGTGTCCGAGGGGCGAGTCGAACCGATTGCCTATTCTGGCCTGCTATCCGCTGACTTCGCCCTTGGCGGGTCGCGGTGAGCAGCAGGCGGACCCACCGCCAGGCGAAAGCCCGAGGCTAGACCGAACGTCCTGGCCGGCGCATGATGAGCGCATGAGACGATCCCTGGCAGCCATCCCCGTCACCCTGTTAGCGTCCGCCGCCCTCGCGCTCGGCGCCGCAGCCCCGGCCAGCGCGCACGCAGCGCCTGCCACGGCCCGCAGGCACGCGATCGTGATCCGGGAGATCTTCTACAACTCGCCCGGATCGGACAGGGGCTCGAACGCGAGCCTGAACGCCGAGTGGGTGAAGCTGCATAACCGCAGCGGCCACCGCGTGCACCTGACCGGCTGGACCCTCCGTGACGCGGCCCATCACGTCTACACGTTCGGGCATTTCATCCTGCGGGCGCACAAGTCGGTGAAAGTGCACACCGGCAGCGGGCGTGATACCCGCTGGAACGTGTTCCAGGGCCGCGGGTGGTACGTGTGGAACAACACTGGCGACCGGGCCACGCTGCGGAACGCCAGCGGTCTGTTCAGGGACAGGTGCACCTACTCCGATCCCAGCGAGTCGTTCTCCGCGGTGACCTGCTAGGCGGCGTGCTGCGCTAGCCGATGCGGTCGTCGTCGGGGGGGCCGCAGCGGGTGTTCTACGGGAACCAGTTCGGCAACACCTACCCGGCTGTTCGCCCACTACGGCGTGCCGCTGTGGGTGCCTGAGGTCGGCGGGCCGATCGACCCCGACAACGAGGCCCACGACATGATCATGAGCGTCTTCGGTGGCGTATCCAAAAGGCGAGCGAAACCGGATCAGGGTGAGGGTCCGCACGGCCATGGCCACCCAGGCGCAGATCGAAGGCCGTTACCTCGGCGGCCGGCCGCCCTATGGGTATCTGCTGATCGACGCCGGGCCGCATCCCAACCCGGCTAAGGCCGTTGACGGCAAGCGGCTGCACGCTCTGGCCATTGACGAGCGCGCCACCACCGTGGTCGTGCGGATCTTCGCCGAGTTCCTCGCCGACGCCGGGATCTATGCCATCGCCGAGGGTTTGACCCGCGACGGGATCCCCTGCCCGTCCGCTCACGACCCTGGCCGCAATCGGCACCGCTGCGGCATCGCCTGGTCCAAGGGCGCCGTCCGCGCGATCTTGACCAACCCCCGCTACACCGGCCGGCAGGTATGGAACCGCCAGCGCAAGGACGAGGTCCTGCTCGACGTCCACGACGTGGCGCTCGGCCACACGACCAAGATGCGCTGGAACGAGGCCGGCAAGTGGATCTACTCGGAGGAGGTCGTCCACCCGCCGATCATTGACGCCGAGACCTTCCAGCGGGCACAAGATGTGCTGGCCGCCCGGGAGCGCGGGCCATGCCAGCACAAGCCCCACGACCGGCGCCGCGTCTACGCCTTCGTCGGTGCCCTGTTCTGCGGCGTCTGCGAGCGTCGCATGCAAGGGCACTGGATCAACGAGGCTCCTTACTATCGGTGCCGGACGCGCTCGCCAACAAGGTCCGTCACCCCCGCAACGTCTACCTTCGCCAGGACGCCTTCGAGGCCGACGTGAACGGTTGGCTCACTACCCCGTGTTCGCGCCCCATCGCCTGTGCGACACCATCGACCAGATGATCGCTGGCCAGCAAGCCACCGGCGACGAAGCCGCCGCCGAAGCGGCCGCGGCCAGGATCGCGGACGCTAACCTCAAGATGACCCGCTACCGCGCCGCGCTCGACGCTGGCGGCGACCCCGAAGAGATCGGCAAGTGGATCACCGACGCCGAGGCCCAGCGGCTCCAGGCCGAGGCAGAGCTGCGCCAGGCCGCCACCAGAACCACCCTGACCCGCCAGCAGATCAAGGCCCTGATCGAAAGTGCGCGGACATCACCGCCGACCTGCGCGACGCCGAGCCCGGCGACATGGCAGGCACCTACCGCAAGCTGGGCCTGCGGCTCACCTACCACCCAGAACGGCAACTCGTGCGCGCAGCAGCATGGGCTGCTCCGCCGTTTCCGGACAGCTGAATTGGTGCTATTTCATGCGGTGCGCTGCCGGTTCAGGTACTCGTCGTGGGCTTCTTGCGGAGTCTTATAGTCGAGCCCTGAGTGGAGACGCGTCTGATTGTACCGGAGCTCGATGTACCGCGCAATATCTTCGGCTGCCCTCTTTCTTGTCGGGTAGACGGTACGGTAGACCCGCTCGACTTTAATTGCCGCATTGAATGACTCGGCCAGCGCGTTGTCATAGCATATCCCGGTGCGGCCGGCGGACTGGCGGATATCCAGCGCGGACAGGACTGCGGCGAAGTCAGCAGACGTGTAGTTGCTGCCGCGGTCGGAATGAAAGACCGCATCAGGGGGAAGGCTGATATTACGGGCAGCCATCTCGATCGCGGCAGTGATCAGCGGGGTCCGGTAATTATCATCGATAGCCCAGCCGATGACTTTCCTGGTCGCGCAGTCGATGACCGTCGCGAGATAAGCCCATCCTTCCCATGTCGGGATGTAGGTAATGTCGCCGACCATCTTCTGGCCGGGCACGGCCGCGGTGAAGTCGCGGTTCACCAGGTCCGGGATCGGCCCGGCCTGGCCCTGGACCGTGGTGGCCGGGCGCCAGGGCCGCGGCTGGCAGGCGACCAGGCCCAGCTGGCGCATCACCTTGCGGACCAGCCCGGCGCCGGCCTCGATGCCCCAGCGGGCCAGCTGCGCCGCCAGCCGCCGGTAGCCGTAGGTGCCGTCGGAGTCCTCGAAGGCCTTCTTGATGAGCAGCCCGAGTTCCTCGCGGCGTCTCGCGGTGGCGCTTTGCGGCCGTGACCTCCATTCATAGAACCCGGATTTTGATACTTCCAGCCATTCGCACATTCTCGTTACGCTAGGAGCGGTCTTGCAGCTGGCGTACTCTGCATCGATGAACTCATAGGTGTCGCTCACCGATGCTCTGCCGCAAAGTACGCCGCGGCTTTTGAAAGGAATTCAGCCTTCATCCTCAGCTCGCGGTTCTCGCGTTCCAGCTCACGGAGCCGAGCCCGCTCAGACAGCTGCAGTGGCGGCTCGTCTTCCGCGTGCTTTTCCCGGTACGCCCGCACCCAGTTACCCATGCTGGTCTCGCTGACCCCGAGTTCCCGCGCCACATCAACGATAGGACGTGACGTCTCGACGACCATCCTGGCCGCTTCCTCGCGGAACTCAGGCGAGAAACTCCTGTATTTCCTTGGCACTCGATCCCGTCCTTTCCGGTGAAGATCCTATAAGGATCCGCAGTCCGGAAGATCAGGAGCACCCCATGAACCCCATGGTGCAGACGTGGGCTGCGGGCAGCGCACGGCCGGTCCCGGCTTGCTAGTTACGCCGTCGTTGCTGTGGCCCTGCGGGATCACGCACGAACCGGGCATCCTGGGGAAACTTCAGGCTCGGCTGCCGCACGACGGCCATCAGGACATCCTGGTCGCTGACGGCGGTGACATCCGAGGCGCACGGCCATAGGCGGCCCCACCGGAACAGGTCGGGGTGCGGCTCTGGCCCATCCGTCGACGGTGTAAGCCAGCAGGGATATCCCGCGGAAGGTCAGGCAGGTCCACAGGACGTCGCGGTGCAGAGCCCGGCGCATCTGCCGGGTGGTAGCCCTGTCTCCCGGTGCGGTCTCCTCGCGCATCCATGCCGTCTTGATTGCCCAGGCCGCCACGGTCGCTGCCTGGTCGGGGCCGAGGGTGAGCACGGAGCCGGGACGCGCCGCGCTCATCATGTTCAGGAGAATGGGCTTGGCGCGCTGCTCCAGGCCGCTCATCCAGCCGCCATTACATTCCCTGCATACCGCTCTCGCGCGGAGGCCGAGGATAGTCCCCGGCTGCCGTACCAGGACAGTAGGCGCCTCGGTAAAGGCGTCAGCGGCGGTGCGGGCGAACCCGGAAGTATGCGTATAACGCTCCGGTGCCAGGTCAGCGGCATGGGCGCGCAGCCATTTCGGCCAGACATGCTCGTCGGTTATCCCTGCCGTGCTGCCGCAGAAAACGCAGGGGCGGGCCGGGACGCGCGAGCGCTTCTTGCCGGTCACGCTCCGCAGCGTACGCGGAAAGCCCGGGCCGCCGGGGAGCTAGCGTTGGCCTGGGCGCGGCGCCTGCCTGGCACGGCTAGTCGCTGAAGGCGGTGGGGACGGTGTCGGTCAGGCTCCGGATCAGCTGGCCGAGGAGGGCGCTCGGTTATCCAGCCCGGGTGCGAGGCGATTTCCGTGGTGGAGGCTCCGGTGGTCTGGCGGAAGCTGCCGGCCGTGTAGCCGTGAACGGTGAGGAAGCCGAGGGAACAGGGGTCGGATGACGGTGCTGCCCGGGCGTCCAGGATGCCGGTCACGGCGATGCCCAGGTGCCACTTACCGGCGAACCCGCAGCGGGCGGAGAGCTCGTGGGCGGTTGCGCCACCTGAGCACACCCACAGCCGCGACCGCATCCCGCAAGAAGGGCGTCGACCCGCTCTCCGCAAAGCATCAGTGGCCTGTGGAAGGCCGACCTGTTCCTCGGCTGCACAGACCGTGACTACTGGGTCGGAACTACCATCAAGATCAACCCGACAGCGCTACAAGGCGCCCGCGGGCTCCGCGTCGGCGTCGTCCCTGCGGCTGAGGGCAAGTCCGACAACATTTACTTGGACGAGCGCCGGAACCTCGTCGTGTGCCCATTGCCCTACGACGGGAGCTTCGTCGAGACGTTCTACAAGGCATGGGAGGTGGTCAAGGCGTTCTTCGCCGCCGACGCTCAGATACCAAAGGAGGTCGCCCTGCCTCGACCAGCCGCTCGGACGGTCGCCCGGTACCTCGCGGACCGCCGCAACTTCCCTGTTGCCGACGTCATCGAGGCACTGGTCGCGCTGTCTCAGCCAGAACTCCTGCGGACCGAGACATCGGCGGCCAGCATCGTCCTATCAGGTGGTCCGTCCACCGTTGTTCATACCGGTGCGGTTCTTGCACCCGAACCTCTTATGCACTGAATCTTCTTCGCCGAGAATGGGTCCGGGCGTGGTGTCGGTTGCTCGGGGAAGCCCGCTCGCGTCACCGGCCAACACGGGTAGGGTGGGCCGCCCGGCGAGGTTCCGCGTTCACCTCGGGTGAACTGGGGCCTTTTCCGGACGGCCTCCCTCCGAACCCGGCGTGCGGTCTTTCACCGCACCGGGCTCTCCGGCGTCTTATGCCGCATGCGCGACC
>WNGB01002086.1_pt1 | contig 47542 bp, 40 predicted proteins | sample 5400681 | NCBI WGS metagenome assembly WNGB01 (sample SAMN13153367, study PRJNA577476) | soil metagenome | isolation source: 115 cm soil or saprolite under grassland replicate 2 | place: USA:California | collected 2016-06-15
AGGTTCGCCGTACGCGGGCGCGTGGGGCCGGTCAGCTGGCTGGGGTCACCCAGGTGACGAATGACAGCGACTGCCCAGCGATCGAGCCGGTCACGCGCCAGCACCCCGGCGACGGCCAGACCAGGCCGGTGGCCTGGAAGCCGATGTCGCCGTACCCGTCCGGTACGTCGGCGCGGAACCCGCCGCTCGAACCGTCGAGCCGCTCCGCGGAGACCGTCAGCCGGCCGCGCGCGAGGCGCCACCACGGAAACTTCGTGGTGTATGGGACCGACCGGTTCGAGGCTGCCGTCAGGACGCCTTGCCCTCCAAGCCGAACCCACAGTGCGGTGTTGCCGTACCAGTTCGCCACCCAGGAAACCGGCCGATCACGGGAGTCGATCGGGCTCGGTGGCACAGTCTGCTTCGACCCCACCGTGACCGGGCAGGAGAGAGGCGGAATCCCGACCGCGCGGAACACGACGGTGACGGTCCGCGTGGCCGTGTCGATCTGGTAGGCGTAGCAGCCGGGCGCGCGCACCCTGGTGGAGCTGGGGTAGTCACGCCAGGGGTTCCCGGGGCCGTAGTCGCGTAGCACCAGTTCAGGGACCGCGGGATCCGAGAAGCGCAGCTCATTCGGGCCGTCTAGCTGGCGGCCGCGCACGAGCACCGGTCCGTCGAGCGCGCCGTCGACTTCCCACAGGACCTTCGCGGCACCCCAGGCGGGGTCGCTCATGTCGGGAATGGTGTTGTACTCAAGGGTTCCGGTCTTGGCAATCCCCGCTGGGCCCACCGGCCCGTTGCCCTGAATCGGCCCGAGATGAGGATCGGGCTGGTGCCGCGCTGTCGTCACCGGACATGCGGCACCCGGCGCCAGCTTCGGCATCCCCCAGGGCCGGCGGAGATCTCGCACCGGATCGGGCGGCGCGGTCGACGCGGCACTGATCGTGGACGTCGGCGCTGTCCGCTCCGGGATCGCCGTCGACGACGTGCATGCGGTCAGCGACAACACAGTGAGAGCGGCGCAGATCAAGGGTCGGCCGACCCTTTCCATGACACCCAGTACACCGCGCCCACAACTCGGGTTCCAAGGGCGCACGGCCGCCTCCATGAGCCGGATGGTCATTCCCGGTGACCGGAAGTGACGTCCGGACTCATGGAGGCGATGCGATCGGGCTAACCGCCGAGGGTCTTCAGCAGGCCCTGCATGGAGGTGATCTCCTTGGTCTGATCAATTGGACCCACATCCGGTCGAACGCGGCACCGCCGGCGGCACTGAGGTCCTTCATCTCCTGCTCGGACATCATCCCGGTCGTCGGCATGTCGTGGCCCGTGCCGGCCATCGCCGGGTCGGGTACCGGCAGGCCCCACGCGGTGAGCCAGCCGGACATCGTGGTGATCTCCGGGCTCTGCGCGGCCTTGATCGCGGTGGCGAGGCGCTTGACCTCCGCGCTGGTGGCCTTCTTCAGCGCGAGGTCCGACATCGTCACGGCCTGCCCGTGGTGCGGGATCATGCCGGTCGCGAAGGCGGCGTCCGCGTCGTTGTGGTCGGCCGCCGGCGTCGGGGTCTGGCTGCTCTGGTCCATGCCGGGCATCGAGCCCATCGTCGACGGCGACGACGGAGTGCCGGACGTGTCGTTGTCGTCACCGCATCCGGCGAGGGCCAGGGCAAGGACGAGCGGGATCGCGATCCGTCGCGAGACGTGCTTCATCTGAACGTGTTCCTTCCATCGTTTTCTAGGGCCGAGTTGTCTGGACAGCGACGATTCGGCCTATATCCGAAGGATGTTCAGCGTCAGGTGTGTCGGGGTCAGGTGCCGCGGCGGTGGTCGCTCCACCCGCGCCCGGACCGTCGTACCGGTGGACGGGCGGCGGGCGTCGAGACGGCCGCGCAGGAGGCCGCCGGCGCGGCGGCGGATCAGCAGCAGGACGGGCAGGATCGCGATGCAGGCCGCCGCGGTGGTGCCGGAGAGTTGGGCGGCGTACGACGGGCCGTCGTCGCTCACGCCGAGGTGCATGGCGTGGTGGTGTGAGCCGGTGGCCGCGCCGGCGTGATGGCCCGCGGTGAGGCCGTGCATGGCGAACACGCCGGCCAGGAGCGCGCAGAGCAGGAGCCAGCGGCTCAGCGACTGCCCTGCTCGTGACTGCACGACCCCACAGTACGAGGTGGCGGGGCGACCGGTGGTCGGGTCACTGTGGAGCGGTGGACGTGCTGCGTGCGGTCGGCGATGCGCTCGGAATGGCCTTCGCGATGGGCTGGGAGATCCTCTGGCCGCTCATCCTCGGGTTCTGGCTGTCGGCGATCGTGCAGGCGGTGGTCCGCCGGGAGCGCGTGTCGGCGCTGATGCGGGACGACTCGCCGCGGTCGCTGGCGGTCGCGACCGGGCTCGGCGCCGCGTCCTCGTCCTGCTCGTACGCCGCTGTCGCGCTGGCGCGGTCGCTGTTCCGCAAGGGTGCGGGACTGACCGCGGCGATGGCGTTCGAGATCGCGTCGACGAACCTGGTGATCGAGCTGGGCATCATCCTGGCGCTGATGATGGGCTGGCAGTTCACGCTCGCGGAGTTCCTCGGCGGTCCGGTGATGATCGTGGTGATGGCGCTGGGCTTCCGGTTGTGGATGCGCGGCCGGATCGTCGACGCGGCGCGCGAGCAGGCGGACAAGGGGCTGGCCGGCTCGATGGAGGGGCACGCCGCGATGGACATGTCGGTCACGGGTGAGGGCAGCGTCTGGAAGCGGCTCCGGTCACCGGCCGGGCTGACGTCGGTGTCGCACTACTTCGTGATGGACTGGGCCTCGGTCTGGCGCGACATCGTCGGCGGGCTGCTGATCGCCGGCGCGTTCGCGGCCTGGGTGCCGGTGCACTGGCTGCAGGTGTTCTTCCTCGAGGGTCACCCGCTGGCGGCGAAGATCTGGGGACCGCTGATCGGCCCGCTGGTGGCCGTGGTCAGCTTCGTCTGCTCGATCGGCAACGTGCCGCTCGCGGCGGTGCTGTGGAACGGCGGGATCAGCTTCGGCGGCGTGATCAGCTTCATCTTCGCGGACCTGATCATCGTCCCGATCCTGCTGATCTACCGGAAGTACTACGGCACCGCGGCGGCGTTGCGGATCACCGGCATCTTCTACGTCGCGATGGCGGCCGCGGGGTACCTGATCGAGGTGGTCTTCGCGGCGCTCGGGCTGATCCCGGCGGAGCGGTCAGCGACCGTGCTGGAGGCGCGGGTGAGCTGGAACTACACCACCTGGCTGAACCTGGTCTTCCTCGCCGTCGCGGCGTTGCTGGTGGTCCGGTTCGTGCGCACCGGCGGGCCGTCGATGCTGCGGATGATGGGCGGCGAACCCCCGCGAGGATGACCATTCGTGCCCGATCGGCATCACCGAGGGCAATATTGGTCATCACTCAAGGGAAAACCTGCGCTTACAGCGTGTTCGGATCGGATAACTTTCCGCCCAACTAGTTACTTTCCGCCCTCCTGGAAGGAACTTCGTCCCATGCGAATCCGTTCGCTCGCCATCCCGGCCGTCGCCCTGATCGCCGCCGGCGCCACCGCCCTCCCCGCCTCCGCGAACCACTCGTGGGGTGGCTACCACTGGTCCCGCAGCGGCGCGGTCACCGTCCCGGTGATCTCGCACGTGACCTCGGACTGGAGCGGCAACGTCTCCACCGCCATCTCGGACTGGAACAAGAGCGCGTACGTCGAGAGCCCGCTGTCGACGGGCGACACCAGCTCGCGTACCCGCCGCCGCTGCTCCGCCGTCGCCGGCCAGATCCAGGTCTGCAACTACTCGTACGGCAACAACGGCTGGGCCGGCATCGCGTCGATCAGCATCACCGGCGGCAACCACATCACCCAGGCCACGGTCAAGCTCAACGACACCTACGAGGCCGGCGCCCCGGCCGCGGAGCGTCAGGGCGTGGCGTGCCAGGAGATCGGCCACGACTACGGTCTGGACCACCAGGACGAGGACTTCAACAACCCGAACCTCGGCACCTGCATGGACTACACCAACGACTGGTCGACCAACCAGCACCCGAACCAGCACGACTACGACGAGCTGGCGACCATCTACGGTCACAACGACCTGGCCGCCGCGAAGGGCTCCGGCATCAGCCGGATCAAGACGGGCAACACCGTGACGACGATCACCTGGGCCAACTGAACGGTCCCGTGAAACTCATCGTCATCGCAGGATTCGCCGCAGCCGGACTGCTGTCCGGCTGCGGCGGGTCCGCGTCCTCTGACCAGCCCGCCGCCGGCACCTCGGTGACGGCCGCGTCCACCCCGTCCCCCACCGCCGCGGCATCCACGCCCACCACCTCGACCTCGGTCGGCGGTCCCGGCGCGCAGGCCGTGCCGGGCACGATCGCCGTCCGCCAGCGCGGCACCCAGCCGGCCAAGACGTTGTGGTTCCTGCGCGTCGAGAACCCCGCCGCCAAGCCGCTGTTCGAGCACCGCTACGCGGGTATGGCGATCAGCCAGACGCTCTCGTACAAGCAGGGCGACTACCAGGTGATCGCGTACAGCCGGCCGTGCTCGGACACCTGCCCGGCCACCGGCGAGGACGGCCTCGGCGAGCTCGCCGAGGTGTGCGGCATCAAGGTGCACGTGACGCCTGCCGGCCGAGTGCCCGTCACCGTGTCCTTCGCCAAGGACGGCAACTGCAGCTTCACCCGAGGCTAGCGACACTCACGCCTATCGCGTTACCACGATGCGGCTACGGCCTGCGTACGCGGTACCGGAGGTGAGTCACGCGTTCGTCCGGCTCGACCGACACCTCGTCGAGCACGACGGGCGCGCGCCGGAGCTCAGGGAAGAACGGCGTACCACCGCCGAGCAGGACCGGGACCAGGTCGAGCCACACCTCGTCGACCAGGTCCGCGTCGAGGGCCTGCGCAGCGATCGTGCCGCCGTTCAGGCCGACGACCTTGTCGCCGGCGAGTTCACGCGCCTTCGCCACGGCGTCCTCGATTCCGGTGGACACGAAGTGGAAGCCCGCGTGCGCCCAGTCCACCGGCGGGCGGTGCGTGAGCACCACGACCGGCACCCCGAGCGGGTGCGTGCCGCCCCAGCCCTGGGTGATGTCGAAGAGCCGCCGGCCGACGACGATCGCGCCGGTGCGTTCCATCAGGCCGCGGAAGTGCGCCGCGCCCACCTCGGTCATGCGTAGCGTCATCGAGGGGTCCGCGGTCGGAAGCTCGACGTCGCCGGCGCCCATCCAACCGAAGAGATGCTCGAACCCGGTCTCCCCGGGACCGGCGATGTAGCCGTCGAGGGAGACGCTGGCTCCGGTGGTGACGATGCTCATGACGTTTCCTCTCGAAGCTTGAGGTAGTGCCTGCCGGGCGGCGGGTCCTCGTCGGTCCGCTCACCACACGGACCATGATGGCCCTCCAGGACATCGCTTCAGGGAGGTGCGGGTGTCACGGTCGTGGTGGGGTTGGGGAACCGTCGAGGACGAGATCCGCGGCGCAGAGGCCGACGAGCTGGTAGCACGGGCGGCCGCGCTGCTGCCGGGCCACGACTTCACCGCGCACGAGCCACCCGACCCGGCCACACTCGGCCTCCCGGATCCGCGCGTCACCCCGCCGGCCGCTCTGACGCGGCTGGTGTCCGCCGACGCGACCGACCGGGCCGGTCATGCGCACGGCAAGGCGTTCCGGGACGTCGTACGCAATCTCCACGGCCGGCTCGAGCACGTGCCCGACCTGGTCGTCCGGCCGGAGACCGAGCAGGACGTGGTCGACGTGCTCGACTGGTGCGGAAGCGCCGGGGTCGCGGTGGTTCCTTACGGCGGCGGCAGCTCGGTGGCCGGCGGGGTCGAGCCGCGGTTCGACGGCCCGGCGGTGTCGCTGGACCTCGGCCGGCTCGACCGGGTGCTGGAGATCGACGAGGTCAGCCGGGCCGCGCGGATCCAGGCCGGCGTGCTCGGGCCGTCACTGGAGGACCAGCTGCGGCCGCACGGGTGGACGTTGCGGCACTTCCCGCAGTCGTTCCAGTTCTCGACGCTCGGCGGCTGGCTGGCGACCCGCGCGGGTGGCCACTTCGCCACGCTGTACACGCATATCGACGACCTCACCGAGTCGCTCCGCGTCGTCACGCCGGTGGGTGTGAGCGAGTCGCGGCGGCTGCCGGGCTCGGGCGCCGGACCGTCGCCGGACCGGCTCTTCCTGGGCTCGGAGGGCATCCTCGGCGTGATCACCGAGGCCTGGATGCGGCTGCAGGCCCGGCCGCGGTGGCAGTCCGGCGCATCCGTTGCCTTCGACAACTATGAGCACGCGGTCGAGGCGACCCGGACGATCGCGCAGGCCGGGCTGTACCCGTCGAACTGCCGGCTGCTGGACGCCGCCGAGGCCTTCCTCAACGCCGGCGCCTCCCTCAACGCCGGCGCCTCGGTCAGCGGCGGCCTGCTGGTGCTCGCGTTCGAGTCCGCCGACCACCCCGTCGACGCCCTGCTCGCTCGTGCCACCGAGATCACCGCGTCGTACGGCGGGAAGGTCCAGCCGCGGCAGGACGGGTCGCAGACGTGGAGGGCGTCGTTCCTGCGGATGCCGTACCAGCGCGACGCGATGGCCCGTCGCAGCCTGGTGGTCGAGACCTTCGAGACGGCGTGCACCTGGGACCGCTTCGCCTCGTTCCATGCCGCCGTCACCGACGCGGCGCAGCAGGCGATCGCCGCTGGGGCAGCACCGTCGCACAGTGGGACGACATCAAGGCCGCCGTCTCCGACGCGATCGTCGCCAACGGCGGCACCATCACCCACCACCACTCCGTCGGCCGCGACCACCTGCCCTGGTACACCCGCCAGCGCCCCGACGTCTTCGCGACCGCGCTCCGCGCCGCCAAGTCCGCGCTCGACCCGGCCGGCATCCTGAACCCGGGCGTACTCATCGGAGCGGGCTAATCCCCGGGACGGCGGAGCTGGCCGAGGACCTGGGCGAGCTGGACGCCGGCGGCCGTGGAGAAGTCGACGGCGAGCTCGGCGACGATCTGGCCGGTCGTGGTCAGCGTGACCCCGGCGCGCTCCATCCGCCGCAGCGCCAGGTCGTGCGCGAGCGCGGTGGTGGCGGCCGACGCGTCGGCCACCGCCTGTACGACGTACCCGGCGTGCACCGCGTGGATGGAGGCGAGGGTGGCGCACACGTCGGCGCCCGCCCCCGCCACGATCAGGTTGCGCCGCCCGGTCGCCGAGACCGCGGCGTCCACGTGCGGGTCGGCGAACGCGTCCACCAGGCCGTTGCGCCGGATCCGTGCGGCGGCAGCGTCCGGGAGCACGGATGCGAGCTGCGGCAGCAGCTCACCGCGGTACTGCTCCGCGTCCGTGGTCACGACCACGGGCAGATCGAGCACGGCGGCCGCGAGCGCCAGCGCGACGACGTTCCGCCGCACCTCGTCGGCGTGCCGCAACTGCTGCTCGAACGCGCCGGCCTGGTGGTCGACGAGCAGCATCGCCGCGTTCTGACCGCTGAACAGTTCCATCACGCCTCCTCGTCGCCCCCAAGAACGTGACGCGAGGCAACAGCCAAAGGTTGCACTGACATCGACGAGGAGGTGGACCAGCTCGGCGGCATCCTGCGCGGCGCTTAGGGCCGCCTCGACCCGGAGCCGCCGAGCCGGTGACTCAGGCCTCCGGCTGGCTGATGTTGACCATCCAGCTGATGCCGAACTTGTCGACGCACATGCCGAACTCGTCGCCCCAGACCTGCTTCTCCAGCGGCATCGGCACCGCGCCGCCCTCGGACAGCTTGTCCCAGTAGCCGCGCAACTCGTCGCCGTCGTCGCCGCTCAGGCTGATCGTGATGCTCGAGCCGCCCTCGTACTGCATGTGCGACGGCGTGTCGGCCGCCATCAGCGTGAAGCCCTTGTCGGTCTCGAGCAGGCTGTGCATCACCTTGTCGGCGTCCTCCGAGTCCGCCTGGCCCAAGTCGGCGAACGTGTTCACGTCCAGCTTTCCGCCGAACACGCCCTGGTAGAACTCCATCGCCTGGCGCGCGTTGTCCTTGAATCCGATGTACGGGTTGAGACGGGATGCCATGGTTGCCCCTTGCGTAAGAGATGTCGGTTTCACCGCCATCCTTGCGCGTGTGAAGCCTCCGCGCCCGGCCTATTCGCACCCGCGCCGCCCCACCCATGGTTCCCGCCGAGTCGTGGAATCCTGCGCCAGGAAAGCGTTTTCCATGAACACAAATCCACGACTCGGCACACCACATTACGATCTAGCTGCGGCTGTTGGATGAGTGTAAGATCGAGGTTGTGGCGGAGGTTGAGTTGCGGGGGGTTTCGGCGCGGTCGACGGTGTTGAGCGTGTTGCTGGGGGCGCATCCGCCGGAGTTGCCGGCGCGGGAGCTGGTGGCGGCCGCAGGGCTGGTCGGGGTGAGCGAGGCGACGGTGCGGGTGGCGCTGTCGAGGATGGTGTCGGCCGGGGATCTGCTGCGCGACGGGACGTCGTACCGGCTGGCTGCGCGGCTGGTGGAGCGGCAGCGGCGGCAGGATGCGGCGGTCGAGCCGGCTACCAAGGCGTGGCGGGGCGACTGGGAGCTGATGGTGGTGACCGCGAGCGGGCGTAGCGCGGCGGATCGCGCTGGGCTGCGGGCGCGGCTGGCCGGGCTGCGGCTGGCCGAACTCAGGGAGGGCGTGTGGATGCGGCCGGACAACCTGCGGCGGCCGTGGCCCGCTGAGCTTGACGACGTCGTACGACGGCTCGAGGTGCGGCCGGTCGGGGAACCCCGCGCGCTCGCGCACGAGTTGTGGGACCTGAACGGCTGGGCGTCGTACGGGCGGTCGCTGCTCGATCTGCTCGGCCGTACAGACGAACCGGCGAGTCGGTTCGCGGCGATCGCGGCGTCGGTACGGCACCTGGTGTCGGACCCGGTGCTGCCGGCCGAGTTGCTGCCGGCCGGGTGGCCGGGGGCGGAACTGAGGGACGCGTACGACGACTACCGGCGCTGGCTGATGGCGATGCGCCCGACCTTGACGGAGGCAATCAGATGAGCGCTACGCACGAGGTGACGAACCAGGTCCCGCCGCTGGTGGACGCCGATCTCGCCGACTACCCGGTGCTGCTGGAGGCGCTGGAGCGCGAGGGCGCCGGGTGGGCTTCGGGCGAACTGCGGGAGCTGGGCCGGCTGGCCGGGAGTTCGGATATGCAGCACGCCGGTGAGCTGGCCGAGCGGCATCCGCCGGTGCTGCGCACGCACGACCGGTACGGGCACCGGATCGACGAGGTCGAGTTCGACCCGTCGTGGCACCGGCTGATGACGGCCGCCGTCGACCACGGCCTGCACGCCGCGCCGTGGGCCGATCCGCGGCCGGGCGCGCACGTCGCGCGGGCGGCGAAGGTGTTCGTCTGGGGCGCGACGGACGCGGGGCACCTGTGCCCGGTGTCGATGACGTACGCCGCCGTCCCGGCCCTGCGCGCGGCACCCGCGCTTGCCGCGTCGTACGAGCCGTTGCTCACGGCAAGCGTCTACGACTACGGCCTGCGGGTGCCGAGCACCAAGCGCGGGCTGATCGCGGGCATGTCGATGACCGAGAAGCAGGGCGGCTCCGACGTCCGTGCGAACACCACGACCGCGACGCCGACGGGCGACGGCGCCTACGCGCTGACCGGGCACAAGTGGTTCACGAGCGCCCCGATGTCGGACTTCTTCCTGACCCTGGCGCATGCGCCGGGCGGGCTGTCGTGCTTCTTCGTGCCGCGGGTGCTGCCGGACGGCTCGCGCAACGCGATCCGGCTGCAGCGGTTGAAGGACAAGCTCGGCAACCGCTCGAACGCGTCCTCGGAGATCGAGTACGACGAGGCGCTCGGCTGGCTCGTCGGCGAGGAGGGCCGCGGGGTGCCGACCATCATCGAGATGGTCAACATGACCCGGCTGGACTGCACGATCGCGTCCGCCACGATGATGCGGCTGGGCGCGATGTACGCCGCGCACCACGCGTCGTACCGGCGGGCCTTCGGCGCCCGGCTGGTCGAGCAGCCGCTGATGGCGAACGTGCTCGCCGACCTCGCGATCGAGGCGGAGGCGGCGGCGCTGGTGGCGATGCGGCTCGCCGGCGCGGTCGACCGGGCGGTGCGCGGGGATGCCCAGGAGGCGTTGTTCCGGCGGGCCGGGCTGGCGGTTTCGAAGTACTGGGTGTGCAAGCGCGCGCCGGTGCACGCGGGTGAGGCGCTGGAGTGCCTGGGCGGCAACGGGTACGTCGAGGAGTCCGGGATGCCGCGGCTCTACCGGGAGGCGCCGCTGCCGTCGATCTGGGAGGGCTCCGGCAACGTCGCCGCGCTGGACACGCTGCGCGCGATGGCCCGCCAGCCCGAGTCGGTGCAGGCGTTCTTCGACGAGGTGGCGCTGGCCGAGGGCGCCGACGCGCGGCTCGACGAGGCGGTCGCGCGGGTCCGCAAGGAGCTCGGCGACCTGGACGACATCGAGTTCCGCGCGCGCCGCGTCGTCGAGCAGCTCGCGCTGGTACTGCAGGGCTCGCTGCTGGTCCGGCACGCCCCGGCGGCAGTGGCGGACGCGTTCTGCGCGTCCCGGCTCGGCGGCGACTGGGGCATCGCCTTCGGCACTCTCCCGCCGGGCGTCGACACCGCCGCGATCATCCGCCGCGCGGTGCCCGGCGGCGTCGCGTGACCCGGCCGCGGTACGACGATCCGCCAGGTGCCAGCAGGCCCCGAAGGCGACCGGCGCTGGCGGAGGGAGGTGTGGCGCGTGACGAGTGAGCTGGTGCGGGTCGGACACGACGGACCGGTGACGACGATCGGGCTGAACCGGCCGGAGGTGCGGAACGCGGTGGACCGGGCGACGGCCGAGGCGCTGGCGGAGGCGTTCCGGGCGTTCGACGCCGACCCGGACGCGAGTGTGGCGGTGCTGTACGGCGAGGGCGGGACGTTCTGCGCCGGGGCCGATCTGAAGGCTGTTGCCGCGGGCAACGGGAACCGGGTCGCGCCGGACGGGGACGGGCCGATGGGGGTGACCCGGATGCGGCTGTCGAAGCCGGTGATCGCGGCGGTCAGCGGGCATGCCGTCGCCGGCGGGCTGGAGCTCGCGCTGTGGGCGGACCTGCGGGTGGCGGACGGGACCGCGGTGTTCGGGGTGTTCTGCCGGCGCTGGGGTGTGCCGCTGATCGACGGCGGTACCGTCCGGCTACCGCGGCTGATCGGTACCAGCGTGGCGATGGACCTGATCCTGACCGGCCGGCCGGTGGATGCCGCCGAGGCGTTGCGGATCGGGCTCGCCAACCGCGTCGTACCGGAGGCGTTGCCGGCGGCGGTCGAGCTGGCGCGGCAGCTCGCGGCGTTCCCGCAGACCTGCCTGCGCGAGGACCGGTCGTCGGTGCTGGAGCAGGACGGCCTCGACGAGCGGGACGCGATGGCGAACGAGTTCGCGCACGGTCTGCGGTCACTGGCGGCGGACACCGTCGACGGGGCGACACGGTTCGCCGGTGGCGCCGGACGGCACGGCACGTTCTGACAACCTGCACACGCTGGGACTGGACGTGTTCGGGATCGACCTGTCGCCGGGCATGGTCGAGGTGGCGCGCGGGTGAGCGCCTGGCCGTGTGGCCGTAGCGCCTCAGCGATATGTCGACATCTGAGCTGATTCCGGTGGCGGAGGTCCCGAAGAAACCGGGACTTCGGGCCGGTTCGCGGCGTGGTTCCCCGAGCTTACGGTCGGGTTGCCGTGTCGCGTTCGCGTCCGGCGATGTCACCGACGAAGGAGTCCGGCCGTGGACGCGATCGACCTGGCCCGCTGGCAGTTCGGGATCATCACCGTCTACCACTTCCTGTTCGTGCCGATCACCATCTCCTGATCAACTTCGCGATGGGCGTGGTGACGGGCATCGTGCAGGAGTTCCAGTTCGGGATGAACTGGAGCGACTACTCGCGCTTCGTCGGTGACGTGTTCGGGGCGCCGCTGGCGATCGAGGGGCTGCTGGCGTTCTTCCTGGAGTCGACGTTCCTGGGGCTGTGGATCTTCGGCTGGGACAGGCTGCCGAAGCGGCTGCACCTGGCGTGCATCTGGCTGGTCGCGATCGGCACCCAGCTGTCGGCGTACTTCATCCTGGCCGCGAACTCGTGGATGCAGCACCCGGTCGGCTACCGGTTCAACCCGTCGAGCGGACGCGCCGAGCTGTCCGACATCGGCGCGGTGCTGACCAACCCGACCACGCTGGTGACGTACCCGCACACGATCACGGCCGCGTTCGTGACGGCCGGCGCGTTCATGATCACCGTCGCCGCGTGGCACCTGCGCCGCCGCAACGAGGTCGCGGTGTTCCGGCCGAGTCTGCGCCTCGGGCTGTGGGTGATCGTGATCGCGGGCATCGGCACCGCGGTCACCGGTGACATCCAGGCCCGGGTGATGACCGATCAGCAGCCGATGAAGATGGCGGCCGCGGAGGCGCTGTACCAGACGAAGTCCGACGCCGGGTTCTCGCTGTTCACGGTCGGCTCGCTGAACGGTCGCGAGGAGGTCTTCAGCGTCCGGGTGCCGGGCGGGCTGTCGCTGATGGCGACCGGCTCCACCGATGGCACCGTCGAGGGCATCAACGACCTGCAGTCGCAGTACGAGAAGACCTACGGACCGGGCGAGTACGTCCCCTACGTCCCGATCACCTACTGGATGTTCCGGCTGATGATCGGCTTCGGGGCCCTGGCTGGGCTGCTCGGCGTCGTCGGGCTCTGGCGGACCCGGCGACGCCGGCTGCCCTCCGGTAAGTGGTTCTGGATCGCGTCCGGCGGGGCCGTCGCACTTCCGCTGCTGGCGAACTCGGCCGGCTGGATCTTCACCGAGATGGGCCGCCAGCCGTGGGCCGTGTTCGGCGTGCTGAAGACGATGACGAGCGTCTCCCCCGGCGTCTCGACCGGCGAGGTCGTGACCTCGCTCACCGTCCTGACCGTCCTGTACGGCGTGCTCGCCGTGGTCGAGGTGTTCCTGCTCATCAGGTACGCCAAGGCCGGACCCCCTTCCACCGAGCCGGTCGGGGACGACCAGACGCTCGCGTTCGCCTACTGATCCGGAGCTGACGATGGGACTCAACGACCTGTGGTTCGTGCTGATCGCCGTCCTGTGGTGCGGGTACTTCATGCTCGAGGGTTTCGACTTCGGCGTCGGCATGCTGCTGCCGGTGCTGGGCCGGACCGAGACCGAGCGCCGGGTGCTGGTGAACACGATCGGCCCGGTGTGGGACGGCAACGAGGTGTGGCTGCTGGTCGCCGGCGGCGCGACCTTCGCGGCCTTCCCGGAGTGGTACGCGACGCTGTTCAGCGGGTTCTACCTGCCGCTGCTGCTGATCCTGGTGGCGCTGATCATCCGCGGGGTGGCGTTCGAGTACCGCGGCAAGATCGACGACCCGGCCTGGCGGCGGCGCTGGGACCTGTGCATCGTGATCGGCAGCCTGGTGCCGGCGCTGCTCTGGGGCGTTGCCTTCGGCAACATCCTGCGCGGGGTACCGCTCGACTCGGGGCACGAGTACACAGGCGGCTTCTTCAACCTGCTCAACCCCTACGCGCTGCTCGGCGGCCTCACCACGCTGACCCTGTTCATCCTGCACGGCGCCGTCTTCCTGGCGTTGCGGACCGAAGGCGACGTACGACGCAGGGCCGCGCGGACGGCCGGCACGATCGCGCTGGTGACGGTACCTGTGGCCGCGGCGTTCCTGATCTGGACCCAGGCGCGCGACGCCTCACCGGCCGGGCTGGTGATGTCCGCGGTGGCCGCGGTCGCCCTCGTGGCGGCGGTACTGGCGAACCGGGCCGGGCGCGAGGGCTGGGCGTTCGCGCTCACCGCGGTGACGATCGTGGTGGCGACGGCGAGCCTGTTCGTGACGCTCTACCCGAACGTGATGCCGTCGACGACCGACCCGGCGTTCTCGCTGACGGTCGGCAACGCGTCCTCGACGCACTACACGCTGAAGGTGATGACCTGGGTGGCGGTCGTGTTCACGCCGATCGTGCTCGCCTACCAGGGGTGGACGTACTGGGTGTTCCGTCGCCGGATCGGCGTCGGGCACATCCCTGCCGGTGGTGGCTTGCCGCTGCGGACCGCGGGCACGGCTGAGGTGGGGGCCGGCGAGGCGGGTACGTGAAACCGTACGACCCGCGGCTCGGCCGGTACGCGCGGGCGACCCGTGGCTACCTGATCGCCTGCGTCGCACTCGGCCTGGCGACCGCGGTGCTGGTGATCGCGCAGGCGACGTTGCTCGCGGCAACGATCGCGCGCGCGTTCGCCGGCGCGGGACTGGCCGAGCTACGCAGCGAGCTGGTCGCGCTCGGGGTCGTGGTGGTGCTGCGCGCACTCGCCGCCTGGGCCGCCGACCTGGCGGCACAGCGCACCTCGGCGGCGGTGAAGACCCAGCTGCGCGGGCGGATGCTCGAACACCTCGTCCGGCTCGGCCCGGACCGCAGGATCGCCGACGGCGAGGCAACCACGCTGCTCACGCGCGGGCTGGACGCGCTCGACCCGTACTTCGCGCGCTACCTGCCGCAGCTGGTGCTGGCGTCCGTCGTACCGGCCGTGGTGCTGGCCCGGCTGCTGCCCGCCGACGTGATCGCGGGTGTGACGGTCGCAGCGACGCTGCCGCTGATCCCGGTGTTCATGGCGCTGGTCGGCCAGACCACCGGCGCGATCAACGCCCGCCGGCTCGGGATGCTCACGCAGCTCGGCCGGCACTTCCTGGACGTGCTCACGGGCCTGCCGACGCTCACCGTGTTCGGCCGGGCGAAGGCGCAGTCCGCGACGATCGCGCGCGTCACCGGTGAGTTCCGCCGTACGACGATGCGCACGCTGCGGCTGGCCTTCCTGTCCTCGCTGGTGCTCGAACTGCTGGCCACACTCTCGGTCGCACTGGTTGCCGTCGGCATCGGCCTGCGGCTGGTCCGCGGCGAGCTCGGGCTCGAGACCGCGCTGCTGGTGCTGATCCTGGCACCGGAGGCGTACCTGCCGCTGCGCCGGCTGGCCGCGCAGTACCACGCAAGCACCGAGGGACTCGCCGTCGCCAACCGGGTGTTCGCCGTGCTCGAGCAGCCGGAGGCCTCCCGCGGGACCGCGGTCGACGTGCCCGATCCGCGGCTGGTCCCGCTGCGCGTCGAGGGCCTGACCGTACGGCACGCCGGGCGGGCCGGGGCGGCGCCGGACGGGCTCTCACTGACCGTGCGACCCGGCACGGTCACCACGATCGCGGGGCCGAGCGGGTGCGGCAAGTCCACCCTGATCGCCGCGCTGCTCGGCCTCGCCCGTCCGGTCTCCGGCCGGATCCTGGTCGGCGACCGCGACCTCGCCGACCTCGACCCGGCCGCGTGGGCCCGCCAGGTCGGGTGGCTGCCGCAGCGGCCGCACCTGTTCACCGGCACGGTCGCGGACAACATCCGCCTCGGCCACCCGTCCGCGTCCGGCGCCGACGTCCGTACGGCGGCCCGCCGGGCCGGGGCCGACGAGTTCATCACCGGGCTTCCGGACGGGTACGACACGGTGATCGGCGACGGCGGCCGCGAGCTCTCGGCCGGCCAGCGACAGCGCGTCGCGCTCGCCCGGGTCCTGCTCCGGGACGCCCCGCTCGTCCTGCTCGACGAGCCGACCGCGAACCTCGACGCCGAGACCGAGGCGGTACTCGCCGACGCGATCCGCGCCCTCGCCGGCACCCACACCGTCATCGCCGTCGCGCACCGCCCGGCCCTCCTCGCCCTCGCAGACGACGTGGTCCTGCTCCCCGCCACCGACGCGGATCTGCCTGCGGAACCGGTGCCCGCTGTCACCGGACGCGCTGGCAGCCGCGCCCGCCTTGCCACGGAGGTGCGGCCGTGATGGTGCGGAGTCCGGTGCTGCGGCTGTTGGCGCTCGCGCGGCCGCAACGGGCGCGACTGGCGCTCGCCGTACTGGCGGGCCTTGCGGCCGCGGGCAGCTCGGTCGGGCTGATGGCGACCGCGGCCTGGCTGATCTCGCGTGCGGCGCAGCACCCGCCGGTGCTGACGCTGATGGTGGCGATCGTGGCGGTGCGGTTCTTCGGGATCGGCCGGGCGGTGTTCCGGTACGCCGAGCGGCTCGCCGGGCACGACGCCGCGCTGCGGGTGCTGACCGACCTGCGGGTGCGCTGCTTCGACCGGCTGACCAGCTCGGGCGCCGGCGCGCTGCGGTCCGGCGATCTGCTCGCCCGGCTGGTGCACGACGTCGACACCGTGGTGGACCTGCTCGTCCGCGCCGTGCTGCCTGTCTGCACCGGACTGCTCACCGGCGCGGGCGCGGTTGTCCTCGCGTGGTGGCTGCTTCCGGCCGCGGGCGCGACCCTGCTCGCCGGGCTGCTCGCGCTCGCGGTCCTCGTCCCCTGGCTGCAGGCGCGCGGCGCACGCCGCGCCGACCGCGCGCTGGCCCCGTTGCGCGGCGAGCTGTCCGCGCACACGGTCGACCTGCTCACCGGACTGGACGAGCTCCTCGTGTACGACGCTGCCGCCGGGCGGGTCGAGGAGGTAGCCGCGATCGATGCGCGCCTGGCTCGGGCCGAGTCGCGGACCGCGGCCGGCGCGGGTGTCGGCGCCGGACTGGCCACGCTGGTCGCCGGCGCGGTGGTGCTCGCGGCACTGCTGACCGGCATCCCCGCCGTGCGCGCGGGCACGCTCGACCCGGTGCTGCTGGCAGTCGTCGTACTGATGCCGCTGGCGATGTTCGACGTGCTCGGCGAGCTACCGGGCGCGGCGCAGCAGCTCGGCCGGGTCCATGCCGCCGCGGCCCGGCTGTTCGCCGTACTCGACCAACCGCCGCTGGTCGCCGAGCCCGCCGCTGCACGGTCGTTGCCGCAGGCACCTTTTACGGTGCGGCTCAGCGGGCTGTCGGCACGCTGGCCGGGCGCGGCGGAACCCGCTCTGGAGGGCATCGACCTCGAGCTCACGCCGGGCAAGCGGATCGCGATCGTCGGGCCGAGCGGCGCCGGCAAGTCGACGCTCGCGGCGGTGCTGCTGCGGCTGCTCGACTACGCGGGTCACGCCACGATCAACGGCGCCGAGCTGCACGACCTGGCCACCGACGACGTACGGCGAACCGCGGCGCTGTGTGCGGCGGACGCGCACCTGTTCGGCACCACGCTGGCCGCCAACCTGCGGATCGGGCGCCCGGACGCGACCGCGGACGAGTTGTGGGAGGTGCTGCGGCGTGTCCGGCTCGACGGCTGGGCGGCGTCGCTGCCGGACGGCTTGGACACCATGACCGGAGACCGGCTGTCGGGCGGGCAGCGCCGCCGCGTCGCCCTCGCCCGCGCGCTGCTGACCGGCCGGGAGCTGCTGATCCTCGACGAACCCACCGAGCACCTGGACGCAGCCACCGCTGACGCGCTCACCACCGACCTGCTCGCCGCCACCACTGGCCGGACCACGCTGCTGATCACCCACCGGCTGACCGGACTCGACGACCTCGACGAGATCCTCGTACTCGACCGCGGCCGGATCGTGCAGCGCGGCCGGCACGCAGACCTCGTCGCACACCAGGGCCTGTACCGCGACCTGAGTGAGCGCCAGTCCGCGCCGGGAGTGGCCAACGCCGTGTGACGACGGGACTTCCTGCCCTGGGTGCGGCAGGGGGTGGCAGCGAGGCTGGTGCTGCAAGGGACAACCAAGCCGGCCCGACGGGCACCGGAAACGAACGGTGGCCAGAGCGCCACGAGATCCACCGTCATCAGGACGGTCATCCGATCCCGGCGGGCCGGCGATCCCGCGACGGAGGCGGCGATGAGCGGCAAGGTGCTGGTGGCATACGCGAGCGAGATGGGTGGCACAGCGGGCATCGCCGAGGCCATCGGCGAGGAGCTGCGCCGGTTCGGCCACGAGGTGGACGTCCGGGACGTGACCCAGGTCGAGTCGCTGCAGGACTACCACGCGGTGATCGTCGGCAGTGCGCTGTACACGCGGCGCTGGCGTCGTACCGCGGTGCGCTTCCTCAAGCAGCACGCGGACGAGCTGCGCCGACGGCAGGTGTGGCTGTTCCACAGCGGCCCGGTCGGACCCGACAAGGACACGATCGAGAAGGCGCCCCCGGTGGTGGCGCGGCTGGCCCGCCGGATCGGCGCCGCGGATCCGGTGACGTTCGCGGGCCGGCTCGAGCGCGAGCACACCCACGGCCCGATGGCGCGGTGGCTGGCGCGCGGCGAGCTGGCGGGCGACTTCCGGGACTGGGACCGGATCCGGAAGTGGGCGCACGAGGTGCACGACGGTATCGAGGCCGTCGAGGTCAGCGAGTGGTCCCGCGAGTCGTGGCACTGAGTAGTTGTGGCACTCAGTAGTTGTGGCACTGAGCAGTCGTGGCACTGGGGAAGGAGCCCGGAGATGTTGATCCGCGACCTGATGACCGCCCCCGCGGTCACCGTGAGGCCCGACACCACCATCCAGGAGGCGCTGCGCCTGCTGGACGCGCACCTCATCACGACGCTGCCCGTCGTCGGCCCGCACGGTGAGCTGACCGGCATCATCAGCGAGGCCGACCTGCTCGCCGACGCCGTCCTGGTGGACGTCCCAGCCGGCTCCTCGGTGCGGCTGTCCACACCCGGCGCCCGCCGCCGGGTCGGCGAGGTGATGACCCGCCTGGTCGTGTCGATCGGTACCGACGCCGATGTCGGCGAAGCCGTCGACCTGATGACCTCGACGATGATCAAGAGCCTGCCGGTGATCGAGCAGGACCGCGTCGTCGGCGTGATCAGCCGCAGCGACGTGATCCACCTGCTCGCAACCCGCGACCAGCGCATCCGCGGCGACGTCGCCGACCTGCTGCACACCGAGTCCGCCGACTGGGCGGTCGACGTGCACGACGCCGAGGTGGTCATCACCGGCCCCACCGACGAGCACCAGCGCAAGGTCGCCGAGGTGATCGCCGGCAGCGTCCAGGGGGTCGTCGCGGTGCACGTACGACGACCGTCGTGACCCGTCAGCCGTGCTGCCTGGTCAGCTCGCGCGAGGAGTACACGCTGACGTGGCGCTCGCTGGTGGCTGTGAACGGCTCCTGACACCAGCCGCCCCAGCGATCGACCAGGCGCAGGCCGGCGATCCGCGCCATCAGGTCCAGCTCGCTCGGCCAGCTGAGCCGGCACGAGATCGGCCCGAGGCGAACCCCTGAGTCGGTGAAGGAGATGTGACTCTCGTCGAGGATCTGCGTGACCGGGTCGTACCGGTTCACGTCCAGGATCACCTCGTCGTTCGCGATCCGCTCCACGTTGACGAACTGGTTGCGCCTGGTCCATGCCGACGGCACGCCGGCCTCGACGACGAAGACGCCGCCCTCGGCGAGGTGCCGCGCCGCGTTCTCGAAGCACCGGACCTGGGCGTCCTGCGTGAGCAGGTTGAAGATGGTGTTGAAGACGAGGTACACGAGCCGGTAGTGCCCAGGTGCGGCCACGCTCGACATGTCGCCCATCGTGACGTCGATCGCGTCGCCGCCCGGCTTCTCCCGCAGCCGCGCGACCATGTCCGGCGACAACTCGATGCTGTCGACGCGGACGCCGCGCGCCGAGAGCGGCAACGCTATCCGGCCGGTACCGACGGCGAACTCCAGCGCCGGTCCACCGTGCGCGAGTCCAGCAAGGAACGCGACCGTCTCCGCCTCGTCGCCGCGCGGATCGTCGTCATAACGCCGCGCGACGTCCGGTCCGAAACTGGTCGCTGGATCGAATCCGTCCACCGGCACAGCCTGGCGTGGAGCCAGACACGCCACAACCGATTTCCCGTAGCCCGCGTGCCGCCCCGCCCGGAAGAAGGTCAAATGGTCAACCGTCTTGGACCCTTGACCAACTCCTGGGGATCGGGCACGCTACCACTCTGACCAGGTCGTTCGCCCGCCCCCTGGACTCTGGGAGGAACCATGGCCCCCCGTCGACAAATCCTCTGCGTCATCGTGCTGATGGCGGCCGTGTTCGGCGCCATGCCGCGCGCCGACGCTTCCGGCCCCTGGTGGGAACCGGTGGCCCGTCCCACCCCGGACTCGCAGATCAACGTCAGCGGAGAACCCTTCCGGGGGACGGACGCGCACGGGGACGTGCGCGGTTTCGCCGACGTCCACAACCACCTGATGTCGAACGAGGGCTTCGGTGGCCGGCTGGTCTGCGGCCAGCCGTTCTCCGACGCGGGCGTCGCGGACGCGCTCAAGGACTGCCCGGAGCACTACCCGAACGGCAACCTCGCGCTCTTCGAGAACCTCACCGCCGACCCGGACTGGACCCACGACCCGGTCGGCTGGCCGACGTTCAAGGACTGGCCGAACTACGTGACCACCACCCACCAGCAGAACTACTACGCGTGGCTCGAGCGGTCCTGGCGAGCCGGCCAGCGGGTGCTGGTCACCGACATGGTCACCAACGGCGTGCTCTGCTCGCTGCCGATCCAGCCGAAGGACCGCAGCTGCGACGAGATGACCTCGATCCGGCTGCAGGTCGAGAAGACCTACGACATGCAGGATTACATCGACACCATGTACGGCGGCCCGGGCAAGGGCTGGTTCCGGATCGTCACGGACAACGCCGACGCGCGGCAGGTGATCGAGGACGGCAAGCTCGCCGTCATCCTCGGCGTCGAGACCTCCGAGCCGTTCGGCTGCAAGCAGATCCTCGACATCCCGCAGTGCAGCCAGGCCGATATCGACCGCGGACTCGACGAGCTCTACGGGCTCGGCATCCGGAGCATGTTCCTCTGCCACAAGTTCGACAACGCGCTGTGTGGGGTGCGCTTCGACTCGGGCACGACCGGCACGATCGTGAACGTCGGCCAGTTCCTGTCCACCGGCACGTTCTGGACCACCGAGGCGTGCGAAGGTCCGCAGCACGACAACTCGATCAGCGGCGTTCCCGTTCCGCAGTACGAGGCGTTGCTGCCGCCGGGCGTCGCGGTTCCGTCGTACGACGAGGCAGGGCAGTGCAACAAGCGCGGCCTGACCCGGCTGGGTGAGTACGCGTTCCGCGGCATGATCGAGCGCAACATGATGCTCGAGGTCGACCACATGAGCGTCAAGGCGGCCGGCCGGGCGTTCGACATCGCCGAGTCGCTCGACTATCCGGGCGTCATCTCGAGCCACAGCTGGATGGACCTCGGCTGGGCTGATCGTCTCTACCGGCTGGGCGGCTTCATCGGCGAGTACGGCCACTCCAGCGAGGGCTTCGTCGGCGAGGCCGCGCGGACGGCGGAGTTGCGCGCGAAGTACGGCGTCGGGCTCGGCATCGGCACCGACTTCAACGGCGTCGGCTCGCACCCCGCGCCGCGCGGGGCGGACGCGCCGGCCAAGGTGACGTACCCGTTCCGCAGCTTCGACGGCGGCTCGGTTGTCGACCGCCAGGTCAGCGGCGAGCGCACCTGGGACGTCAACACGGACGGCGGCGCGCACGTCGGCCTGATCCCCGACTGGCTCGAAGACGTCCGGCACCTCGGCGGCGACGCGCTCCTCGGCGAGGTCTTCCACAGCGCGCAGTCCTACCTCGACACCTGGGCCCGCACCCAGGGCTACCAGCAGCCCACCAACCTCGCCACCGGCGCCCGGGCGACCGCCAGCTCGTCGCAGTGGAGCCTGTTCAACAGCTTCGTCCCCGACAAGGCGATCGACGGCAGCACCGGAACGCGCTGGGCCAGCAACTGGTCCGACAACCAGTGGCTGACCATCGACCTGCGGTCGATCCGCCCGGTCGGCCGCGTCACGCTCGACTGGGAGACGGCGTACGCGAGCGAGTACCGGATCGAGATCTCCACCGACGGCAGCAGCTGGACGACCGTCTGGTCGACCGACGACGGCCGCGGCGGGATCGAGACGGCGAAGTTCGCCCCGGTGCAGGGGAGGTACGTCCGCGTGCACGGCGTACAACGCGCCACGTCGTACGGCTACTCGCTCTACGAGACCGGCGTCTTCGGCAGCTGACGGCGAGCGGGCCGCCGACCATGGCGGCCCGCCCCGGGCTCAGGCGGGGAGTGGCCGGTCGTCGACGACCCGCTTCATGACCAGGGTCGAGTTGAGCCGTTGCACGCCGGGGAGGGCGGAGAGTACGTCGTCCTCGAGCTGCTGGTAGGCCGCGAGGTCGGCCGTGACGATCCGCAGCAGGTAGTCGGGGTCCCCGAACAGCCGCTGGGCCAGCAGCACGTTGGGGATCTCGGCCACGGCTCGCTCGAAGCCCAGCAGGGTCTCGCGGTCCTCCTGACGCATGGTCACGAAGACGAGCGCCTCGAACGTGAGGCCGAGCGCGACCGGGTCGACAACCGCCCGGTAGCCACGGATCGCGCCGGAGCGCTCGAGCTCACGCAGCCGGCGGTGACAGGGAGACACCGTGAGCCGCACCCGCGCGGCCAGCTCGGTGATGGTCTGCCGGCCGTCCTCCTGCAGCACAGCAAGGATCTTCCGGTCGATCGCGTCCATGAGCAAGATCATTCCACTGACGCCGCTTCGGGTGGCAGAAGTTGGAACCACCTTTGGGCGAATCGCGCCTAGCGTCCCTGGAAAGCGGTGATTCGAGGGAAGGGCGCGCCTCATGCCGACCAGTTCCATCGTCGCGTTCTGGGCCGTCTCGGTCGTCCTGATCGTGGTTCCGGGCCCGGACTGGGCCTTCGCGATCAGCTCCGGGCTGCGCGGCCGGGTGCTCCCTGCCGCGGGCGGGATCGTGCTCGGCTACTGGGTGATGACCCTGGTTGTCGCGGCCGGTGTCGGAGCCCCGGTCGCGGCCTCTCCGGCGGCACTCACGATCCTGACGATCATCGGTGGCGGCTACCTGATCTGGCTGGGCGGCAAGATCCTCGCCCACCCCGCGTCTCCCAGCGCAGGGGACGAACGCGCTCGTACCGGCGCGTGGGCCACGGTCGTTCAGGGGGTGGCGGTGAGCGGCCTCAACCCCAAGGGCTTGCTGATCTTCGTCGCGATGATCCCGCAGTTCACCGACACGGACGCGTCGTGGCCGGTCACCGCGCAGATCAGCGTCCTGGGCGTGGTCTTCATGGTCAGCTGCGCGATTGTCTACCTGCTCGTCGGCTCGATGGCCCGCACAGTGCTGCACGCCCGGCCGGCCACGGCCCGCGCGGTCTCGCGGATCTCCGGAGGCGCAATGGTGCTCATCGGCTGCCTTCTGCTCATGGAGCACCTCGCCGGCTGAGTGAGATGGCGATTCACGCGTCGCAGGTCATGCCGTCCCAGCCGGAGAAGCCGGCGTGCATGTCGGGGTTGTGCTCGCCGTCGAACCCCATGGTCTGCGCGCACGTCACGACATGCTGCCCGAAGGTCTGCCCCGGTGACGCGCTACGGATTCACCTGAGGCGGGTCCGCCGCGGCCGGAACAATGGCTGCGGCGGACCCACCGAAGTGAGGTCTGATCGTCACCGGGTCAGTCGGCCCAGGTGATCAGCGTGACGGTGCCACCGGTCTCGATCTTGCTCACACCAGAGGTCTTGGGCGTCGAGTCGTTGTGGCTGTAGATCGTGGCCAGCTGGTCGTAGTCGTGGGCGTTCGGGTGCTGGTTGGTCGACCAGTCGTTGGGGTAGTCCATGCAGGTGCCGAGGTTGGGGTTGTTGAAGTCCTCGTCCTGGTGGGCCAGACCGAAGTCATGGCCGACCTCCTGGCACATCACGCCCTGCCGCTTGGCCGAGTCCGCGCTGGCCAGGTAGGTGTCGTTCATCTTGGCGGTGGCCAGGGTGATGTGGCTGCGGTTCTTACCCCTGCCGGTGTTGATCGAGGCGATCCCGGCCCAGCCGGTCGAGCCGTAGGCGTAGTTGCACACCCGGATCGCGCCGCTGACCGCCGGACAGGACTGCCGGGTGGCTGCGTCGCTGGCGCCGCTGACCAGCGTGTTCTCCAGGTATGCGCTCTGGTTCCAGTCGCTGTTCGCGGTGGACAGGTTGCCGCTCCAGTCGGAGGTGACGCTGGAGTAGATGTTCAGCTGGACCGCGCCGCTGCGGGCCCAGTGGTAGTTGCCCCACGAGTGGTTCGCGGAGGCGGGCAGTACGGTGGCGCCGGCCACGACCAGGGCAACGGCCGGGATGGCGAGCGAACGGATTCGCATGACGGAGTTCCTTTCGTGGGCGGAAGAACAACGAAACACGCGCGTTGAGCCGAAAGCTATCCGAATGCACCTCGTCCAAGGTGAAGGTTTACCCCTTTGGAAACGCGCGAAATTGCGCACCATTCATGCCTGATGGCGACTCCCCTACGCACAACCAGCCCGCTGGCGAGTCGTCCAACCCTTGGCCGATACCCCTGGAGGGTATATAACGGATGTGGCGATACCCCCAGGGGGTAAAGAGGGAGGATCATGAGTACGACGCTCACGCACCCGTCGGCACAATCGGCGCTTCGCAGCACCGCGCGACAGGACGGGGTCGCCGCGGTGCTGGGTCTGTGGATGATCGGCGGCCTGTACGCCGACGGTTGGGCACACCTCAACGTCGGCGGCCTGGACAGTTTCTTCACGCCGTGGCACGGCGTGAAGAACAGCGGCTTCACCGCGACCGCGGGGTGGCTCGCCTGGACCATCTGGTCGAGTCGGAGGCGCAGCCCGGGCGGCGGCTGGCGCGCATGGCTGCCCCAGCCGTACCGCCTCGGCGCGCTCGGCGTGATCGTGTTCGGCCTCGCCGGTGTCGCGGACATGCTCTGGCATCTCGCGTTCGGTATCGAGACCAAGGTGGACGCCCTGGTCAGCCCGACACATCTGGTGCTGCTGATCGGCGGGACCCTGCTGCAGACCAATCCGCTGCGCGGAGTGCTGCAACGCCACAACGGCCTGCCCGGATCACCGGCACAGGCGTGGCCGGCGATCGTGTCGATGGGCGCGGCGGCGACCCTGGGCGCGTTCTTCCTCAGCTACCTGGGCGTGTTCACGCAACCGCTGGCGACCATCGCGCTCACCACGATCCCCGAGGGAGCCCCCGGGCACCTGGAAGGCGAACTGCCGGCATCGGCCGGCCTGGCCGGCTACCTGCTGTCCATGTTGACGCTGGTCGTGCCACTTCTGTGGCTGCGCCGGCGCGGGCCGCTTCCGGCTGGAACGGTCACCGCGATCACCGCACTGGTCGCGCTGCCGGGCGCCGCGCTGACCGAGTTCCGGTACGGCACCGCCGCCGTGCTCGCGGTGGTCGCGGCCGCGGCCGTCGACATCGTGCTGTGGTTCTGGACGCGTCGCAGCGGGCGACCCGTCACACCGCTCGGCATCGGGATCGTGGCTCCGCTGCTGATCTGGCCGGCCCAACTGCTCGGCCTGGCCATCGATGACCGCGTCGCCTGGAGCGCCACCATGTGGACCGGCGCGGTCGCGCTGTCGGTCCTGGCCGGCGCCGTCATAGGGCTGCTGGCCACCGGCCGCCACTGAACGGCAGTCGGCCGCCCGCCGACCAGCAGCGCTTGCCTATCCAACAGTCGAGATCGGGATCGCCGATGTTCTCCTGCATCTCGACAACAGCCTCAGGGGTTGTGCGCCATGTCGACGAAGCGGGAGTAGTGGCCCTGGAACGCCACCACGACGTCGGCGGTCGGGCCGTTACGGTGCTTGGCGACAATCAGGTCCGCCTCACCCGGCCGCGCCGACTCCCGCTCGTACGCATCCTCCCGATGCAACAGGATCACCATGTCGGCATCTTGCTCCAGGCTGTTGTGAACGGCGATGCCTTCGGCAACGAAGTTGTGCGTGCCGAGCACGGTCGCGTCGTACACGTCCTGCTCACCGAGGCTCTCGATCGTCGTGACGGTGTCCCAGTAGATGTCGTTGGTCGCGAGCACTTCGAGGTCGGCGTCGTCGAGGAGTTGGGCCACCTTCGCCAGTCGCTGCCGGCTGGGAGCGTGCTTCCACATGGTCGAGCCGCAGAACTGGGTCTCCATCGCCTCCGCGAACTCGCGATGCGTCATGCTGCGCTCGGTCAGAACGTCCCTGACCCGCGACCAGACTTCCTTCGGAACCGTGTCCAGGTTCGGATTCGCGCGGACGTCCCGGACTTGTGTGGCGACCTCCGCTGCCTTCTCGCCTCGTGCCCCGTGTACGCCGATCTCGTCGCAGAAGCGAAGCTGGTTCTCCACGCCGGTGACGTACAGGTGGTAGCAGTCCCGGTAGCCGGCTTTCCGAACGGCCTTGACGCGCGTGAAGACGTTGAACCGGAGCAGCAGTCGCGCGAGGTCGTCGACGAGTCGCCGGCTGGTCGACGCGTAGTAGATCCGCCCCTGCTTCACCTTGCCGTCCCAGCGGACTGATCCGTCCGTCGCCCACAGGTGGCGAATGAACGTACCGACCTGTGTCTTCGGAAGCCCGAACACCCCTGCAGGGATGAACTTCTCGTGGCCGCGGAGGCCGAACAGACCAAGCCCGTCGAGCCACGCCGCGATCGGGTTTCGTTTCCCATGCGTCAAGCGGTACGGCGCAGGAAGGCGCAGGGTCGTGACACGCGCGGCGGCGTACTCGTCGCGCACGGGCGTGATGCCGAAGCGTCGCGCCGCCGCTTCGGCTACCGCTGCGAGATTCGCCTCGTCGACGCTCGCGTAGCGGATCGGCTGCCGCTTCACGAAGGATCCGTCGCCGAGCAGGTGCGCCAGCAACACCACCTCGTCGTCATCCCAGGGCTTGATGTCGAGTGGTGGAGGGACGTGGCGCAGGGAGCCGATCCGCGAACCCGGGGCGAGGTCGCCGAGCGGCTTCCAGCCGTCGTACGTCAGGAACGGGTGGTTCGCGGTCGCCTTGATCTCCCGACCGGAGGCCAGGGTGAGGCGGAAGACCTCCTTCACGCCGCTCGGGAAGACGTGGGTCATGGTGCGCGGCACCAGTTTGAGGCGGTCATCGAGCGACCACACCGGGATGTCACGCGCACCAGACGCGAGCAGCTCGCCGAGCGTGACCTCGGCGCCGGTGTCGGCGCGCATCAGCCGGGTGTCGGCGGTGAGGCAACCCGATTCGCGGAGGTCGGAGACCATGGGGCGCTTGTCGGATCGTTGCTCGGAGCCACGGTTCAGCTGGCAGATCGCGACGATCGGGACCTCGAGCTCCTTGGCGAGCAGCTTGATCGAGCGGGAGAACTCCGACACCTCGACCTGGCGGGACTCGACCTTCCGGCCGGACGTCATCAGCTGCAGGTAGTCGAGCACGATCAGCTTCAGGTCGTGGCGCTGCTTCAGCCGCCGGGCCTTGGCGCGGATCTCCATCATGGTGAGGTTCGGCGAGTCGTCGATGAACAGCGGCGCCTCGGAGATCTCGCCCATCTTGCGGGCCAGCTTGGCCCAGTCCTCGTCGCTCATCTTGCCGTTGCGCATGTGGTGCATCGGCACCTTCGCCTCGGCCGAGAGCAACCGCATGGTGATCTCCGTGCGACTCATCTCCAGCGAGAAGATGCACGACGTCAGCCCGTGCTTGATCGACGCCGACCGCGCGAAGTCCAGTCCCAGCGTCGAGTTGTGCGTCGGGATTCCGGTCTTGCCGGCCAGGTACAGGTGGTCCGCATTGTCGACCTCGACGCAGCGGACCGGCACGCTGTGAACCGGCTCGATCCACACGATGCGGCGATCGGCCTCGTCGTCGCCGACGGCCGACCCAGTAATCACCGGCTCCAGTGCGGGATCGCCCGACATCGCGTCGTACAACGGCTCGGTCATCTGAATGACCGGGCGGCCGTCCGGATCGGTCACCAGCCACTGGTGTTCGGCGTCGGCGATGATGGTGGAGCCGTCGGAGAACGTGAGCTCGTAGCAGGGGCGGCCGACCATCACGTCCGTTGCCGCGACCACTCGGGTCGGACGGCCGTCGGCACCGATCAGGTTGTCGCCGACGGCGACCTCGCCCATCGTCGTCCAGCCGGTCGGCGTCGGCAGTTGCGTGTCGAGCGCGAGCGCCTTTCCCATGGCCGGGCGGGCGGCGACGATGATCATCTGGCCGGGGTGGAGGCCGTTGGTGAGCTCGTCGAGGTCGGTGAAGCCGGTGGGTACGCCGACCATGGCGTCGCCGCGGGAGTCGATCGCCTCGATCTCGTCGAGCGTGGACTCCATGATGTCCTTCAGCGGGGCGTAGTCCTCGCTGGAGCGCTTCTCGGTGACCTGGTAGATCTCGGCCTGCGCGGCGTCGACGACGTCGTCGACCTGGCCCTCGCCGGCGTACCCGATCTGGACGATCTTCGTGCCGGCCTCGACCAGGCGGCGCAGGATCGCCTTCTCCCGGACGATGTGAGCGTAGTAGCCGGCGTTCGCGGCCATCGGGACCGAGGCGACCAGGGTGTGCAGGTACGGCGCGCCGCCGATCCGGGCCATCTCGCCGCGCTTGGTGAGCTCGGCGGCGACGGTGATGGCGTCGGCCGGCTCGCCGCGCGAGTACAGGTCGGTGACGGCGTCGTAGACGATCTCGTGGGCGGGGCGGTAGAAGTCGGTGCCGCGGATCGTCTCCGACACGTCCGCGATCGCGTCCTTGCTGAGCAGCATCGCCCCGAGCACGCACTGCTCCGCAGCCAGATCCTGCGGCGGAGTGCGGTCGAAGCCCATCTCAGGACGGCGCTCCTCCGGGCCCTGTGAACCCCGGAACTCCGCAACGCTCACTGACCCCGTCCTCCCGTATCACCGCTCGCCGACCAGCGCGCACCCAACTGACAACGCCCTGAACCACAACGCTGTCATTCGCCACCGACAGCATTCGTGCGCGTGCCGGTGACGCGACGGTACGCCGACCCGCGGCCGGTCGCGAGCCCGTCTTCCACAGGTGCTGTGGACGCAGTGTGGAGAACGTGAAGACACGCTGTGCACAGCCTGGGTAAATTCCTGTGGATTACGGCTCACAAGTGAGGGGAACAAGTCTCTGACCTGCGCTTTTCTCCGCGCACACCTGTGGAGAGCAGAAAGTCCACGAGAAGTTTCCCGTGCGTACCCCGGCCGTGGACGCGCGCCCGCACTGTCAGGACCATCCGCCAGAATGACCCCTGTGCCGATGATCGACAGCCAGGACCGCGAGATCTGGCGACTCGCCGTGCCCGCCTTCTTCGCACTGGTGTCGGAGCCGCTGATGCTGCTCGCCGACTCCGCCATCGTCGGCCATCTGGGCACCCCGCAGCTAGCCGCGCTCGGCGTGGCGGGGACGGTGCTGCAGACGATCGTCGGGATCTGCATCTTTCTGGCATATGGCACCACCTCGGCGGTGGCCCGGATGATGGGCGCCGGCGACCACCGCGGCGCACTCGCCCAGGGTGTGGACGGGATGTGGCTCGCGCTGCTGCTCGGCGCCGTACTCGGCGTGGCCGGACTGGTCTTCGCGCCGCCGATCGTCAACGCTTTCGACCCGTCGCAGCAGGTCGCGTCGTACGCCGTCACCTACCTGCGGATCGCCTGCCTCGGGATCCCGTCGATGTTGCTGCTGCTCGCCGCCACCGGGGTGCTACGCGGGATGCAGGACACGAAAACCCCGCTGGTCGTCGCGGTGACCGCCAACCTGGCGAACATCGCGCTCAACGTCGCGCTCGTCTACGGGCTGCGGCTGGACATCGCCGGATCCGCGCTCGGCACGACGCTCGCCCAGACCGCGGCCGCCGTCGCGCTCGTCGTGGTGGTGGTGCGCGGCGCCCGGCGCGACGGCGCCTCGCTGCGCCCGGACCGCGCCGGCATCGTCGCCTCCGCCCAGGCCGGCGTGCCGCTGGTGGTCCGTACCCTCACGCTGCGCGCGGCCCTGGTGCTGACCACCTTCGTCGCCACCGCGCTCGGCACCACCGCGCTCGCCGCGCACCAGGTCGCGTTCACGCTCTGGCTGTTCCTCGGCCTGGCGCTGGATGCGATCGCGATCGCTGGCCAGGCGCTCACCGGCCGCTACCTGGGCGCCTCCGACGTCGACGGCACCCGCGCCGCGACCCGCCGGATGATGCGCTGGGGCTTCGTGGCCGGCGGGGTCGGCGGCCTGCTGCTGCTCGGCCTCCGCGACCTCTACGTGCCGCTGTTCACCTCAGACCCCGAGGTACGGCGAACGCTCGGCGCGATCCTCGTCATCGCCGCCATCAGCCAGCCGCTGTGCGGGATCGTGTTCGTCCTGGACGGTGTGCTGATCGGCGCCGGCGACGGGAGCTACCTCGCGCTCGCGGGCGTGATCGGGCTGGCCGGCTTCGCGCCGCTGGCGTGCTCGGTGCTGTGGTTCGGCGGCTCGGTGCTGGGACTGTGGTGGGCGTTCACCGGGTTCATGGTGCTGCGGTTCGTCACGCTGGTCTGGCGCGAGCGCCGCGACGGCTGGCTGGTCACCGGCGCGGTGCGCTGACGTCCACGTCGAGGCGGCCGAGGCGGATCGCGGCCAGGTTGGCGACCAGCACGACGGCGAAGACGATCGCGGCGGTGTGGTACCCGCTCGCCCACAAGGCCAGCGCGGCGCCGCCGAACACGAGCACCTTCACGATCAACGCCGCCGCCGGTACGTCGTACCGGGGGTTTCGGGCGGCGAACAGGCCCCAGAGGACGGCGGTGAGCAGCGGGAGACCCGCCGCCAGCACGATCCGCACGGCGCCACTGCCGGTGTGCCAGCCCCAGATGCCGAAGGCAACGATCGCCACCAGCTCGAGCACGAAGATCAGCAGCAGGTTCAGCCACTTCCAGGCGTCGGCCATCCGCACGCCCTCCCCTTCTCCCGGGCCTGACAGTACCCGTGCGGGTGAAGCGCCGGTGAACCCCCGATGAGGCATCGTGGAGGTATGGCTGACGACAGGGACCGCGAGCTCGACGAGGAGCGCCCCGGCGGCGACCGGCGGCTGCGGCTCGTCAAGGGCGGGCGCGAGGAGAGCTCCGAGCCCGGCGCGCGGGCGGCCGGGAAGGACCAGCGCGCCGCGGAGGAGACCGACGAGCTGGCCGAGGTGCCCGGCGCCGGTTCCGGCCGTGGCCGCGACCAGGGGTTCGACCGGGACGCCCTGGACGTGCGGGACCGCGAGGACCTCCGGCCCGGCATCGACGTGAACCGGACCGAGGCGCAGATCGAGGCGGACAACCGCCGCGAGGACTCGGCCTCGATGGCCGGTGCGCTGCGGCGGGACGCCGGGGACGATCGTCAGCGCGCGTACACCGCCGAGGCCCGGGCGGCGGGCTTCCGCGACCGCGCCGACGACGGCGGACCGGACGCGAGTGCCGACCGGGCGATGGCCAACTGGCAGCAGGCGACCGCGAGCATCGAGCGCGACCGGGCGGTGGCCGATGAGCACCGCGCCGACTGGTACGACGCCGACCAGCACGCCGCGTCGGCCGAACCGCCGATGCCGACTCCGACCGACGGCAGCCAGGCCGACGCCCGCGGCGCGGCCGTCCCGCCGAAGCAGACACCGGTCGCGCGCCGCGGCAACCGCTCGCGCTCCACCGGCCGCTCCAGCGAGCGGGACCCGCGCGACCGGCACTAGGTCTTACAGCCCGCGCAGGTTCGGCTTGCGCTGGTCGAAGAACAGGCCGGCCGGCGGCTCCACCACCGGCAGCGGCGGCAGCGGGTACTCGGTGTGCTGGTTGTTGCGGCACGCGCCGAACGGGCCGTCCGGGTCGAGCAGCGCCATCATGTGCGGGTCCGCGTGGTCACGCCACCACACCGACATGCCGGTCGCCGGGTCGAGCCGGAGGTGCTCCCACGCCCGCCAGACCGAGTCGAGCCGGCTCAGCGCCTCGGCGTGCCGGAACCACTCCGGACACCAGACGAACTGCTGGCCGAGCCTCCTCGAATACAGGTGCACGAGGCGGTCGGACACGAACGCCGCCACGTGCGGGTAGAAGAGCTCCTGCTGACCGTCCACGTCTGTGCTCCCACCGAGATCGTTCCGAGGGCGGGATGCGCCACACACACCGCACCCCGCCGTCCGCTGCCGTTGTTACTGACCCCACTGCTGGTTGTCGCCGCCCCACTGACCACCTTGCTGACCCCACGGGTTCTGCTGCGGCTGGTTCTGCTGCGGCTGGGCTTGCTGCGGCTGGCCCCACGAGTTCTGCTGCGCCGGTGCCTGCTGGGCCCACGACGGCGTCGGGCCGAACCGCCCGTCGTCGCCCTGCGCGCCGCTGGCCGGGTTGGCCGCCGTCACCCAGGGGTTCCCGCCGGAGGCGAGCTGCGGCTGGCTGGTCGTCGCGCCCGGGTCGTGCTTCAGGATCGAGGCGCGCACCTGGCCCGCGTACGGACCCGCCATCCACGGCACCGTCTTGATCAGCGTCGCCGGGATACCTGACGGGAAGACCACGGCCCGGCCGGGCGGCATCGACGCCAGCTCGGACACCTCGAGGATGTGGTGCCGCTGGGTCTGCTGGCTGGTCGAGCGCTCACCCTTGGCGTACGACACCGAACCGGTGTTGATGTCGTAGTCGCCGATCAGCTTGCTCAGCCGCTCCAGGAAGTTCGCGTCCGACACACCGCCGCCGTACACCCGGATGTTCGCGGCAGACCACAGCTTTTCCATGCCGCGCTCGCCCCAGCACTCCATGCCCTGCGCCCACGACTGCAGGATCGTCATCAGCACGATGCCGCGGGAGCCGAAGTGGCTGTACAGGTCGGGCAGGTTCTTCCAGCGGCAGACGTTCGCCGCCTCGTCCAGTACGCCGACCAGCGGCTGTGGCATCCGGCCGTTCGGGCAGGTCTTGGCGTAGTCCTCGGCCGCCTCGACCACCGCGACGGTAAGAGCCGTCACCAGCGGACCCGCCGTACCCGTCCCTTCCTTCGACAGGCTGTACAACGTGCCGCCGTCACGGACGAACTGGTGCGGGTTGAACTGCGGCCGTGGGTCATTCGGTCCCTTCGGCGTCACCCACTGGGTGACCTTGCGGTTCACCAGGAACTGTGCGGTCTGCTGGGCGGTGCCGTAGACGCCGGCGCGCTGCTTGTCCGGCGCATTGATCACACCGGCCAGCGAGTCCGCCGACAGCTCCAGGCCCGGCGTCGAGCGCAGGATCCGCTCCGGCTCGTCGTTGCGCTGGTCCGCCAGCCACGAGTACACCTGCGTGATCGGCCGCTTCGCGACCGCCGCCGCCAGCAGCATGCCGGCCAGCAGGTCAGTCCCGGCGGCGTCGAAGAACGCGTCCGTCTGGGCGTTCTCGGAGCGCTGCGAGGCGACGAAGTGGTCCGCGAGCTGGCGCGCCTTCACCTCGTCGGTGATGTAGCTGAGCGGGTTCCACCACCAGCCCGACTCCTCGCCGCACACCTCCTGCGGGTCGAACACCCACACCGGCCCGGCACCCTGCCGCGGGTCCCGGGTGGCGTCCACGATGTCCCGCTTGTTCGAGGTCACGATCACCGCGCCCGGCGCCTGCAGAATCGCCGGCACCGCCCGGCTGGTGGTGTTGTGCGTGACGATGAACTCGTCCACGACGAAGAGGCCGTCCGGTGCGTCGACCGAGATGCAGATCATCTCGGCCTCGCCCTCGGGCTCGATCGCGGTGATGGCCCGTACGGGCTTGTCGACCCGCCGCTTGCCCCACGCCTCCTCGCACCGGTGCGACTTCCGCGGCAACCGGAACGGCACCGGCGCGTCCAGCGAAAGCCGGACGAACGACCGGTACGACGGCTGGTGGGTCGTCTCCCGCCGAGTCGTCGTCACCGTGCCGCCCAGCGATTGCACAAGGAAACGGAAATCCTCAGCCAATTGCATCGAGGACGTGCTGAACTCGATATTGCCCGTCACGTCGATCGAGCCGTCGGTGTCCAGCAGGCCGGCCAGCAACAGCCGCCGTGCATGAATATCGGCGAGAAGGTACGCCTGCGGAATGAATTTCGTCACGGCGGAATGCTCCATCAGCCCGAGCCGCCGCAAATCGCTAAGCAGTTGATTGTGACCGCCACCGGCCCGACCCGTCGTCAGCGACCAGTCGTACGGCGTGCCCGCGACACGTTTTAGTCCAATGCCGTCGGGCAGCACCGGCTCGAGCAACGGCAGCAGTTCGTCGGCGTCGGCGGTAGTCAGCTTGACAGAGCTGCGCCGCGTCAGGCAGCCGTCGCCGATCAGCACCCCGAGCAGATAAGGATCGACTGGCAACGGGCTCGGTTGATACAACGGGCGGATGTTCGGACCCTTGCCGACCACCGGAACGGACGGCACCGGACAGCCCGGCTCCAGGACGCCCTCGAACTCGACCGGTTCGACGATCGGCAGGTAGTACTTCGCGCCCCCGCTCGCCCGGCGCAACCCGCGATCCAGCATCTGCTGCGTGGTCCACGTCCGCCATGCCTCGGGATGCTTCTTGTCGTTGCGGATCTTCGGTCGCACGGTCCAGAGGTGGTCCGCATCGCAGACGATAGACGTACCATCACTGAAATGCATTCGATAAGCAGGACGAATACCCTGAGGATAAACACCGGTAACCGTTGTCGGCTTGCCATCCCGGCCTATTACCCGATGCCCTCGTGAAAGCTCCTTGATAGGAACCCAACCGTACGGCGTAAGCACTGGCGTCGTCGCCCGCAGGGCTTTCCCGCTGCGCGGCCCCCAGATATCTACGTGCATATCTTCCCAGGAGCCGAACACATCGAGGTCGTCGCGGACCGTGCGGCCGATGAAGATTCCTGGACCGGCGGTGCCGGCGCCGAGCCGGTTGGCGATCTCCTGCGCGCCGTCGCGGGTGATCTTGCGGATCTCGCTGCGCTTCGACATCAGCTCGGCGTGCCGGTCCACCCGCGAGCGCTTGCCCTTGATCCGCCGGACCAGCGGCCAGCCGCCGACACCGAGCGCGACCAGCAGCACCAGCTCGAGGATCAGTACGGCGGTCGCCGAGCCTGGCCACTTGTAGTCGCCGTTGATCAGCTGCAGGACGATGACGAACGGGTTGCCGTCCGGCTTCTTCACGCCGTCGATGGCGGCGCCGATCATGCCGGCCAGCCAGACGCCGACGGAGACGAACGCCAGCAGCCCGAGGCCGATGAACAGCGCCGCCGCCTCGGGCGAGATCCCGCCCGGTCCGGTGGACTTCCTTCCCTCCGCCATCAGACCGCGTCCCTGCGGTGCGGGTCGACCTGCGTGCGCGGGTCAGGCGGCGGCAGCATCGGGTCCGGCGGCGGGCTGCCCGGGTACGCCTGCGGGTCCGGCGCCGGCTGGTAGCGCTGCGGCGGCGGGTACTGCTGCTGCTCGGCTCCGTAGTGCTGCTGCTGTTCCGGCTGGTAGTGCTGCGGGGAGGGCTGCGGCGGCGCCTGGTCGCCGTACACCATGCGGGCCGGGTCCGGGGGCGGCAGCATCGTCGCCGGGTCCGGGGGCAGCATCGTCGTCGGGTCGGGCGGCGGCAGCATGCTCGGGTCGTCCAGCGACGCGGCGCCGACGACCTCCTCGGTGCCGTCGTCGGCCACGACGACCTTCACCGGCTGCCCCTCGGCGCCGGTCTTCCACAGCTTGTTGGTGTCGTTGATCTCGCGCTCGACCGTGGTCAGGTCGACGTGCACCGGGATACCCGGGCGGCCACCGACCTTGATCAGGAAGTTGCCTCGGCCGGGCGGCGCCGCCTCCTCACCGGTCTGCGGGTCCCAGGCCGGCGGGTCCTGCCAGCCGATCAGCATGTCCTGCTCCTCCTGGGACATCGGGATCACGGAGGTGAGCTGCTGCATCTCGGCCCGCGGCAGGCCGCCGAGGATCGCCATGCCGGAGCGCTCCACGAAGCCGCGCGCCTTCATCCGGTCCTCCTCGTTCGCCAGCGCCTGCAGGTCGGACATGGTGTGCGAGATCATCGCCATGCCGACGCCGCGCTGCCGGTTCAGCCGGGTCAGCGCGTCGACCCGGTCGACCATGCCCTGACCGGCCCGCAGCACCCGCCACAGCTCGTCGAGGATCACGTAGTAGTGCCGCCGCGGCTCCAGGCCCGCGTCCGCGAGCGCCTGCGCGACCGCGACCGCGCCGAACCCGTACGACCAGCACGCCAGCAGTGCGGCGGCCTGCAGGCTGGTCTCGGAGTCGTCGATGTTGGACACGTCGAACACCACCGGACGGTCCATCATCATCGGGTTGTCGGTCTGCTCGGAGAAGATCTCACCCAGCCGGCCGCCACCGACCAGACCGATCAGCGACGCCTCCAGGCCCTCGGTGATCTCCCGGTAGCGGTCCATGCTGCCGCGGTCCAGCGCGACGTTGCGGACCCGCTCCGGCGCCTCCTGGACCACCGCGAGCAGGTCGCGCAGGACCGGCGTGCCCTGGTGCCGGTCGTCCAGCACCTTGAGGGCCTCGTCGATGATGGTCTCCTCGCGGTCGGTCGGCTTCTGCGACCGCATGATCGAGATCAGCGCGGAGACCATCGTCTGCCGGCGGCCGTGCGCGTCGGCCTGGATCGCCTGCCGGGCACTTCCGGTGAGCCGCAGCGCGGCCTCGCGGGACTCGCCCGGGTCGAGCACGTTGAGGTGACCACGGCCGCGGCCGAGCTGGATGACCTGGCCGCCGAGGGCCTCGATCAGGTCCTTGTAGTCCGGCTTCAGGTCGCCCAGCACCAGCGGCTGGACGCCGTACCCGGCCAGGCCGAGCGCCATCCGCCGGGTGATCGTCGAGTTGTGCGTGGTGATGAACGACCGGCCGGCGAGGTAGAGACCGTCGGCGTTGGCCACCTGGATGCAGCGCACCGGCCGCGACGAGACACGCCGCGCGTCGACGACGTACCGCCGGGCCGTCCGCTCGGGGTGGCCGACCGTCCGCTCGGCATGCACGCGCTGCTTCCGGTCCAGACCGAAGACCACGTCGGTGGTCGTGAAACCCACTGTCCACATCGGCCCGACATCGCGGCCCTCGGGACGCGCCCGGCCCTTGCGGAGCGTGGACCGGTAGCCGAGGCTCGCGACCAGCTCCTGAACGTCGGCGGCGAGTCGCTCATTGGTGGAGACGTACTGCACCTGCCCACCGGCAAGCGACGCGGTTCCATCGGTGTCGAGCAGGCCCGCGAGGAGTGCTCGGCGCTGATGCTCGGAGCCGCGCAGGTACGACGCGGGGATGTGTTTGTCGCCGAGAACGCCCAGCTGTCGCAGCACGTGAGTGAGGCCTGCACCCTTCTGCCGGTAGGTCCCCGGGATACGCAGGTGGTACAGGTAGTGCCCCTGTTCGACGTACTCGATGCCGGCCTCGGCGATCCGGTCGAGGATGCCCTGGTCCGCCGTCGTCAGTCGTGGCACGTCCGTGTGCCCGTCGCCCAGCCAGGCTCCCAGCACGTAGGGGTCGAGCGGCACGTCGGCATCCGGCAGCTGGAGACCGGGCATCACCCTGACGGCGTGGTTCTTCTTGCCGCGGGCAACGAGCGTGGAGGCGATCTCCCGGGTGGTCACCGGTCCTGCCGGAAGGGGCCGCTGGTAGACCGAGCTCTCGCGAGGGCTGCCCGCCCAGCCCAGCGCTCGCGTCACGTCCCGGACGGTGGTCGGCGTCGTACCGAACGTCCCGCGGAGTGCGGCCACAGCAGCGATCTCCTGAGGAGTGCCAGCCGGCTGACGCTCTCTCGTGACCGACCGGTCGGTCCACGACCGGAATCGCTGCGCGACGGTCTCGGTCACCCAGAGGTGCTCGGCGTCGGCGACGATCCGCTCCCCCGTGGAGAACGTGAGCTCCCAGCACTCGCGGTCCGTCATCACGTCGGACACCGCGACGACGGCTGTGGGCCGACCGTCGGCGCCGAAGACGTGATCGCCGGGTTGCAGCTCGCCCATGCGCCGAAGTCCCGCCGGTGTCGGGATCTCGGTGTCGACGTCCAGGGCCTTGCCCAGGCCCGGCTTGCCGAGCACGAACATCGACGGGTTCGAGATCAGCTTCGCGCGCATGAACCAGCTGATCGGGTCGCAGCACATCGTCGCGCCGGACATCAGGTTCCGCCCGATCGGCACACCGACCATCGGGCTGCCGGTGCCGGACGTGAACGGCCACAGGCCGCAGACCTGGACCGTGGTGCCGCGCCACTCGTCGGGGGCCTGGACGTACGTCGCCATGCCGCCGCCGCGACCCCACCAGCCACGCGGACCCGGCCGCTTGCCGACCTGCTTGTTCTTGGCCTTCTTCTTCTGCTTGCCCTTCTCGGCAGGTACGGCTGTCACAGCGACTCCCGGATCCCGGCGGGTACGGACAGGTGCATCGGCAGCACCAGGCCAAGGGGCAGCGCGGCGGCGAACGCGGAGTCCTGCGACCCGTACACGGGGCGGAGCAGGACACGCGCCGTCGCGCCGAGGTTGTCGATCGCGGCGATCATGTCCGGCAGTTGCTCGGCCGACATCACCGTGCCGGTCACGACCATGCCGAAGTTCACCAGACCGGCGCCGCGCGCCTCCTCCGCGGCGCTGCGCTCGGCCGCGCGAGCCTCGGCGAGGTTACGCGCCGACGGGCGGCTCGAGGTGGTGGCGCGGAACGACGCGTTGCGCTTGTCCGCCTCGACCATCCGGGCCGCGGTGGCCGCGTCCAGCGGACGGTAGAGCAGCGTGACCCGCTTGCGGTCGATGTCCGGGTGCGGGGCCATCAGCTGGCTCAGCACGTTCGAGAACACCTCACCGCGCGGCGCCGACGTCATCGACCACGTGATCGACCAGGCGGTGTCGTGGCGGTACTTGTCCCAGTACGCCTGAGCGCCCGACGGGCCGACGTCGGTCCAGCTCAGCTCGGGCGCGATGCCCTGGCTGCGCGCCTCGTCGATCAGCACCGCCGACGCCGGATCGTACGCGATCCGCATCGTCTCGCACAGCTCCTGCGCACCCACCGGGCGGGCGGCGCCGGCGCCGGTCGCGTTCAGGCTCTGGGTCAGGGCCGGGAGCCGGGACGCGAGCTCGCGGGCCATGTCCTCCTCGGTGCGCTTCTTGCCGCCGCGGTCCACGCCCTTGAAGGTCAGCGCGACCTTGGCGTTCACCAGCGCCGAGCCCTCCGGGTAGGTGTGCACCACCTCGGTGAGCATCGCCTGGGCGATCGGCGGCGATTCCGCGTGCAGGTTCTTGGTGACCTCGCGGCGCAGCCGGGTGCCGGTGTCCGGCGCGGTCTCGACCGTCACCGAGGCGGCGACGATGCCCGGCTCGTGGCCCAGCGAGGCGAGCCACTGACCCCAGTGCGCGACCCAGACGTCGACCTGGTCCTCGTCGACCAGCGACGCGCCGTCCGGCTCGGCGTTGATGACGACCGTGTAGTGCTTGGTGCTCGGGTAGTAGATCAGCGCGAACGGCCGGCCGTACGAGTCCTGGCTCTCGCTGAGCTGGGACGCCGCGGCCAGACCCGGCAGCTGGAACTTGCCCCAGGCGGTCCGGCCGAGCGGGCCGGAGCGGTAGATGTTCTGGCCGGTGGCCTTGGCGCGCTGGTATCCGATGCGATTCGACATACGCTGCAGGGTCGTCTTTCCGTGTTTGTCCTTCGTCATCAACAGGAACAAGCTGGCGCCGACGATCACCGTCATCACCAAGGCGCCGACCAGACCGCCCGCCGCCATCGCGATGACGATGGCGATCAGGCCACCCATCATCACCATCGTGCCGAGCGCGCCCAGTCCCGCGATGCCCGCGGAGGTCGGCCTGCGCCAGTTGCCGTAGGTCCGCGCTCTCGGCGCACTGTCAGCTGTTGCCACGTCGTCCCTCATCCATGGTTGCCACCGGCCTCGTCGATCGCCTTGTCGGCGAGCTGGCTGCCGCGCTCGACGGCACTGCCGAACTTCTTCATCATGTCGGAGGCGGCCTTGGCCCCGCCGGGACCGTCCGCCCCGGTGCCGGGCAGCATCCCGGTCGAACCGCCGGGACCGTCCGCACCCCCGAGCACGGTGTCCATGCCGCTCGGCCCGGAGCCCTGGCCACCGCTGGGCGGGCCGGACGTCCGCCCGCCCGTCGGACCGCTGCCGGCCGAGCCGCCCGTACCGCCGGAGCCGCTGCTGCCGCCCGAGCCGCCACTGCCGCCCGAACCGCCCGACCCGCCACTGCCGCCCGAACCGCCTGATCCGCCGGACCCGCCCGAGCCACCCGAGCCGCCCTGACCCGGCGGCGCGCCCGAGTCGGCGCCCTTGCCCGCCGCGGGGCCCTTGCCACGGGACGCGCTGCCCTTGCTCTGGCCGCCCGGCGCGCCACGGGCGCCGGTCGCGCCCTGCTTGCCGGTCCGCGACGGCGCCGACCTCGATCCGGCGTTGGTGGCACCGGTGGGCCCGTCACCGACCACGTCGGCCGCGGCCTCGTCGTGCGCGGACGCGACCAACTGGTGCCCGGCCTGGCCCGCCGTCGTCATCGCCATCAGCCCGGCGCCGCCCGCCGTCGCCGCGACCAGCGGCGTCATGAACTTCATCAGCGCCGGCAGCGCGACGATCGCGAGCGTCATCATCACCGCGGCGGTGATGCCGTTCTTCATCGCGCTCGCCCGGTCAGCCGTCGTCGTCCCGGAGAGTACGGCGATCGAGCTGGTCGTCATCAGCTTGAGAGCCGCGGCGTAGATGAACGCCGCCACCGGCTTGTACAGCAGGAACGCGACCAGCCACGACGTGCAGCGCTTGAACCAGGCCCGCCCGGTCTCCGTGTTCGTGGCCGCCGCGGCGACCGGCAGCACGCCGACCATCACCACGAGCATGCCGTTGCGGACGATCATCATCATCAGCTGGACGGCCGACGCGATGATCCCCCAGGCACCGAGGAACATCATCAGCACCGCGCCCATGACGCCGCCGCTGGGACCTGCCAGACCGAGCACCGCGAGCATGCTCGCGCCGAAGTCCTGACGCGACTCGGCGTCGATATTGCACTTCCACTCGTCCCCGCCCGGAGGGCGCAGATCGCCGAGCCCGATGGTCTTCGGGTCGCGGTTGCCCAGGCCGTCGGTGATCGACGACGCGATCATGCACCTGGAGAACTGGTCGCCGAGCTCGATCAGCACCTCGATCGCGGTCAGTCCGAACAGCGCGACGATGACCAGGGTGAGCAGGCTGCGCATCACGTCGCGCGCCGCCTCGCCCCGGCTGCTGATCGCCATCTTCACGCCCGCGACGATCACCGACAGCGTGGCGACCGTGATGACCAGCCAGAAGAGCTCGCCCTGCACCCAGCGCGTCGGCCCGCCCGCATCCTCGACGTTCTCGGTGGGCATGCCGACCCAGGACGTGCCGAGCTCGGCCATCGTGACCGTGATCGTCTCGGTGATCAGCTTGGTGATCGGGTCGAAGGCATCAAGCACTACCACGAGGACCCTCATCCATCGCCTGGCTGTTGGCACCCTCTTGGACGGCGTCCTGGACGCCTTCCTTGACGGTGTCCGCCGCCTTCTTGACGGCCTTCGCGGCCTCGATCGCGACGGTCGCGACACCGGCCGTGGCGGCACCCGCCGCCACGCTGCCGGCAGTCGCCGCCGTCCCCGCCGAGGCGCCCGCGGAGGCGCCCGCGCTCGCTCCGGACGACGCCCCGGCGCTGGCGCCCGAACTCGCCGCCGAGGACCCGGACGCGCCTGGCGCTCCGGTGGCGCCGGTCGGTCCCTGCCCGCCCGGCCCGCCGCTCGGTCCCTGTCCCTGCGAACCGCTCGGGCCCTGGTTCTGCGGTACGTTGCGCGACCCGCTCGGTCCGTCCGACTCGGTCTCCGCGCCCTTCGCACCGGACTTGGCCATCTTCTCGGCGGCCATGCCGGCGGCGCCGCCGACCCAGCCCGGCATCAGGTTGGCTCCGGCGGTCGCCGCGACCAGCGGGGTCAGCAGCCGCATCAGCGCGGGCAGCGCGAACAGCGCCAGCCCCATCATCACGAAACCGGTGATCGAGGTGACGATCGCGGTGCCGACCTCGTCGAGCTTGTTGCCGTCCTTGCCCGGGTTCACGATGTCCGCGCTCGCCATCTTCAGCGCGGCGGCGTACACCAGTGCGGCGACGGGCTTGTAGAGCAGGAACGCGGTCAGCCACGTGATGCAGCGGCGGAACCACATCTTGCCCATCTCGGTGTTCGTCGCCGAGGCCGCTATCGGTATGAACCCCAGCAACAGGATGAGCATCCCGTTCCTGACGATCATCATCATGACTTGTATCAGCGACGCGACGATCGCCAGCAAGCCCATGGTGATCACCAGCATGATGCCCATCACGGGGTTGCGCGTCACGGCGGTCACGCCGATCAGCAGCAGCGTCACGTTGTTGCCGAAGTCCTGCGCGGTGGTGTGGTTCTTGTTGCAGCTGTCGTCGGTGAAATCGCCGCCGGACACCGCGGGCGGTTTGAGCTTCTCGTCCTTGTCCGTCGGGTCGATGTTCTTGGTGACCGAGGCGTTGATCACGCATTCGGCGAACTTGTCGCCGGCCTTGATCAGGCCACTGACCACGGTGACCGTCATGAAGGTGACGACCAGCAGCGTGAGCAGGCTCTTCAGGATCTCGCGGAGCGCCTCGCCGCGGTGGTCCCACGCCATCCGGAAGCCGGCGATGATCACCGCGATGGTCGCGGAGGCGATGGTGAAGGTCCACAGCCGGCCCTGCAACCAGTCGATCGTGGTGCTGGCGGCTCCGGTCTGCGGATCCGGCGTGCTGACGCCGACCCAGAACGTGCCCATCGTCACCAGGATGCTTCCCAGCGCCTGAGATATGGCCTCGATGACCGGTGTGAACAGGATGTTGAGGACGGTGCCGACGACCTTGCCGACGAACTCGCCGATGACCTGCTTCCAACACTCCATGTCGAGCCAGCAGAACAGCGCAATCATGTCAGCCTCCCGTCGCCGGTGCGACGAACTTGATCAGGGCGGGCATCGCGATCACCGACATCAGCATCATCGCGACGCCGGTCGCGGCCGTCGCCCAGTTCCCGTCGTCGGTGCCCATCATGCGAAGCGAGGCTCCGTAGATCAGCGCCGCAACCGGCTTGTAGGCAAGGAATGCCGCGATCCAGCCACAGATCTTGCGGAACCACGCCTTCCCCAACTCGGTCTCGGTCGCGGCCGCGGCGAGCGGCAGTACGCCGACCAGCAGCACGAGCATTCCGTTGCGGACGAACATCAGGCCGATCTGGACGATCGACGTGACGATCGCCGCGATGCCGACGGTCAGGACGAAGAGCAGCTTGCCGGGGAAGTCCGCGTCGAAGGCCTTGTCGATGCGCTGGTTGAACGTCATCCCGCCGCCCGGATCGCGGACCACCCACGCGGAGAAGTCGTTGGTGATGTCGATCAGCACGCTGATCAGCGCCACGCCGAGCAAGGTGGCGACCAGGAACGTGAGCAGGCTCTTGAACATCGGCATCAAGGTCTCGCCGCGCTGCGTCCAGGCCATCCGCATCCCGGCGATGATCACCGAGATCGTCGCGCACACCACGGCCAGGTACATGATCCGGCCCTGCATGAAGTCGACGGCGGGGTTGGCGTTCCCGGCCGCGTCCCCGATGTTCGGGTTCGGGACGTCGAGCCACATCATCCCGACGGTCTTGACGATGAACTTGACCGCGATGGTGACCAGCTCGGTGATCACGTCGTAGAAGATCGTGAAGATGCCCTTCATCACGAACGCGAAGGCGTCGTTGAGCTTCTCGCCGATCTTGCAGGCGATGTTCCACCACGAGCACAGCGAGATGAGCAGCGTCGTCATCGGCTCAGGCCCCCTTCGGCGCCACGAAGCGGATGAGCGCCGGCATCGCCACGACGGCCATCACCATCAGGGTGACGCCGGTCGCCACCCGGATGACCCCGGCACCGCCCGACATCTCGGAGGAGAACATCCGGAACGCGACCGCGTAGATGAGCGCCGCCACCGGCTTGTAGGCGATGAAGGCGGCCAGCCAGCCGACGATCTTGCGGAACCACATCTTGCCCATCTCGGTGTTCGTCGCGGCCGCGGCGAGCGGCAGCACGCCGATCAGCAGCACGAGCATCCCGTTGCGGACGAACATCAACCCGATCTGGAGGATCGAGGAGCAGATCATCGCGCCGCCGAGCAGCAGCATCAGGGGCAGCGTCAGCTGCGAGAACGGCCCGTTCACCGCCTCGTTGATCCGCGCCTTGAAGTCGCCCCGGCTGGTGACGTCATCGATGAACCGTTGCGCCATGCCGTCGCCGATCCAGACCAGCATCGACACCAGCGCGACGCCGAACAGGGTCGCCACCAGCAGTGTCACGAGGCTCTTGACCACCTCGCGCAGCGCCTCGCCGCGATGGGTGAAGGCCATCTGCATCCCGGCGATGATCACCGAGATGGTGGCCGCCGCGAAGGCCAGGTACATCACCTTGCCCTGCATGAACGCCACGCTGTCCGTCGGGGTGAACGTCACGTCGTCCTGCACGATCGGGATCGTCGGCACCCGGACCCAGATGGTGCCGACCGTGCCGACGATGAACTCGACGGCCTTGGACATCAGGAACTTGAGCGTGTCCGTCGAGCAGGCTCAGGATGCTGCAGAGCGGGATCATCACGCGCCCCGGAAGGCGACGTACCCGCTGAGGGAGACGAGCGCGTCCGGCTCCGGCCCGAGCTCGCCGTCCGACCGCAGCTGGATCTTCCAGTCGCCGTCGCGCCAGACCATGGTGACGGCGACGCCGCCGACGCTGTCGTCGTCCACCTGCATGGCCACGCTCAGCACGACGCGCTGCGGCGTGAAGTCGATGATCTTGTAGCCGACGTACTGCACGGAGCCGTCCGTGTTGCGGTAGGTGTCCGGGGTCGGCGAGATCTCCAGCCGGCGCGCCTCGGCGAGCGCCTTGCGCTGGCCCTGCCCCGGCGCCAGCCGCCGCTGCACCACGGCGAGCCGCAGCTCGGGGTTGCTGGCCTGCGCGAGCGTGGTGAACGCGGCGAACACCGCGCCCGCGGGCGACCGGCGGAAGCACCGCTGCAGCCCGTCGCCGTCCACGATGCCGGCGCCGATGTCGTCCTTCCGCGGCACCAGCACGCCGTCCTGGAAGTCCCAGACGACGGCCCGGGGCGCCTCGACCATGCCGTCCTCGGACGCCGGCAGCTTGCACGGCAGCAGACCGCCCGGCCGCTGCGTGGGCCGCGAGGTGGGCTGGGTCGGGTCGGGCGTCGCCGGGCCCTCGGTCGGTACGTCGGTCGGTCCGTCGGTCGGCTCCGGAGTCACCGGAACGCTCGGTTCCTGGGTAGGTCCGGAGGCCGGCGTGTCGGAGCCGCGCCCCAGTAGCAGGATCGCGACTCCGCACACCACCACGGCCCCGACGATGATCGCCGACAGGACGAAGCCGCGCCCCTCCAAGAGGCTCGGCTCGTCGTCGGCATCCGGATCCCGGCTGAACAACCCCATAGCGCTCTTGTCAGGCCAGGAAGGCGTTGACGATTCCGGACGCCGCGCCGATCACGATGCAGCCGGCGATGACCCAGCCCAGACGCGACGCGTGCTCGCCACCCTCACCGCGGCGCTGACCGATCGCCATCATGGCGCCGGCGATGATGATGCCGAGAATGCAGACCATCATGCCGATCCAGGTCACCCAGTTGATGACCTTCTCGACGTTGGCCCGAATCGGCTCCGGGGCGACCGGGTTGTTCATCGGAGTGAGCAGCGGGACGAGTTTGTAGAAGGACATTCTCAGAACCTTTCAGTACGTGGCCGGACCGGCCGCGGGATTTGACGCACGGAGAGCGTAGATGGATTCGAGGACCTCGAATACTTCGTCCGGAGTGTTCTCGGGATTGGGATCCTCTCCTCGTCTCCACTCCTCGATCCACGGAATCTCCCAGACCCGTGGAACACCTCCGCCGACGATGTCGGCGAAATCATCGAGCACCCGCGGCAGCCGCCCGGGAGCGTCAGCGATCAGCACCAGGCCGAGCACGCTGATGCCCTTCACGATGCCGGACGCCCACTCCGTTGCCGCGCGCTGCGCGCCGCGCAGGCCGGTCGCGTGCGTGCGCGCGACCAGCACGATCGGCGTCGGCACCGGCGGCGGCGGGATCGGCCAGCGGTGCCCGGCGGCCATCGTGCCGGGCAGTAGCTTCGACATCGTGGTCTCGCCGGCGCCGCCGTGCGCGCCGACCCACCACAACGTGTCGGCGGCCGGGATGGCGAACTGCGGCATCCGTTCGGCGGCGTCCGGAACGGGAACTCCGAACTGCGGTGTCAGCGGCCCCAAAGGCTGGGAGGGTCCCGGCGGCGGCTCGTACCGCGGCTGCGGTTGCTGCACCGGCGGCCCGTCGTGCTGTCCGTGACGCTGCCACGGGTTCGGTTGCCCCATCGGCTGCGACATGGTCCCCTCCTTCCCGTCGTATCCCCTGTGGACCGACCCGTAGCATTCTGACGCCCAGGCACCACGAGCGCGCCGGGGGCGTGTCCAGGTGCTGGGCACTCGTGACCCGTCGGCGCGTCACTATTGTTTGTACCGCGATCAGGGGTCAGCGCAGGCCGGCCCGCAGTTGAGCACCACCGCCCACGCCGGCTCGCGCCGCGGCGCCACGGGCGAGCAGTCCCGGACGGCGCGGGTGAGGAGACTCGGTGGCTGAGAGGGGCCTGCCGTCGTGGCCGAAGATCACCATCCGTCTGTATGACGCGCACAACGGCGAGGTGAAGATCGCGGGCCGCAGCCACCCGGTCGTGGCCGCCGACCCGCGTGAGGCCGCGATCGCCATCGTCGCCGAGCGCGCGAGCCAACTCGGCCGTGCCGTCAAGGCGACCGCGGTCGAGCCGGACGGCACGTCGTGGCCGCTGGTGATCCACCCGGACGGCCAGGTGGACGCCACCGAGGTCACCGACACCGGCAAGAAGAAGCCGATCTGGCCGATCCTGGTCGCGGCCGGGGCGGCGATCGTGCTGATCGGCGGCGTGGTCGGCTTCCTGCTGCTGCGCGGGCCGTCCGAGCCGGTCGTGCCCGCCGGGCCGCCGACGCTGCCCAGCCTGCCAGCGCCGGACATCCACAAGGACGTGTTCGACGCCCGGCCACTGCCGCCGGGATTCACCAGCACCGCGAACTGGTCGGTGGACCTCGCGCGGGACACGGTCCCGGCCGTCTCCGCCGACGGCACGATGGTCGCGATCCGCACCACCGACGACAAGGTCGCCCTGCTCAGCGCCGCCGGCAAGGTGCTGTGGCAGGACAGCGTCCCGGGCCGCTCGGAGTCCCCGGTGTTCACCAGCATCGACGGCAAGCCGGTGGTCGCGGTGCGCAGCGACAAGACCCTGCTCTACTGGCCGCTGAAGGGCGACGTGGCGGCCGCGACCGAGGTCGAGATCGACTCCGGCTACCAGGTCAACTTCTTCGGGCCGTCCCCGATGGCGACCACCGACGACGGCAAGGCCTTCGTGATCGTCGACGGCACGTTCGTCGAGGTGACCGACAAGCCGCGGCGCGCGACGTTCCTGCTCGCGAACGGCCACCGGGCGCTGATGGCCGGCTACTACGGACCGCTGTGGTGGGGCGAGCCGGGCAAGCCGTCCGGCGAGGTCGACCTGCAGAAGCCGCCGGGTGCCACCGGCGTCCACCACGTCGCCTTTGCCAGCCAGGGCCGGGTGATCGTGATGTGGTCCAAGAGCGACGGCACCGGCATCCCGGCGGTGCACGACGCCGCCAGCGGCCGGATCCTCGCCACCTGTCAGGCCACCACGGCACCCGAGGACGTGGGCAACTGGGTGCCGGACCAGGTCGGCAAGGTCGCCGCTCTGAACTCGTGCCTGATCGACTTCACCAAGCGCAAGACCTTCCCGATGGACAACAACTTCTCTCCGGTCTCGGTGATGGGAACCTCGTTCTTCGGCGACGCGAGCTCGTCGGTCATCGTCACGCCCGGCCAGAAGGCGAGGCATATCCCGCAGGAGACGGCGCGGCCGTGGGGCATCGCCGGCGGCCAGGCCGTCGTGGTCCACGAC
>WNGB01002731.1_pt1 | contig 47522 bp, 44 predicted proteins | sample 5400681 | NCBI WGS metagenome assembly WNGB01 (sample SAMN13153367, study PRJNA577476) | soil metagenome | isolation source: 115 cm soil or saprolite under grassland replicate 2 | place: USA:California | collected 2016-06-15
CTCGACTCTCAGCGCCCTCACCACAGGCCGCCCCGGGCCTCGGCCACACCAGCCACGTCACGCACGTCACTCACACGCTGCACAGTACGCAGAAGGTCTGACAACCACCCCGCTCAACAAGCCCGAGACGCGACACCCCGCACAGGATCGGGTCCCCTGAAAAGTGCCGCAGGATCTGCATGGCCACCCTCGGATGCACGTCCAGGGCTACCAGCAGCGAGGCGCAGGTACGCCGGGTGTCGTGGACCCTGATAGCGGACTCCCGCCTTCCGGCAACGGATGACAAACTGCCGGTTGAAATTCCGCGGCTCGTAGGGTGTGCCGTAGACACTGGTGAAGGGTCAGCGGGGCCGGTCGCCTGAGCGCCGGTGAGGACGGGCTCCGGCAGCCACGGCCCCACGTACGCCTCGCGGCGCATCCTGGCCGAGCCGAGGCGGTCCAAGCACAGCCGGATGACCACCCGGACCAGGAAGCCTTCGCGGTCCCGAACCTCGGCGGCAGACACCAGCCGCAGGAACGAGTCCTGGACAACGTCCTCTGCCTCCAATGGCCGACCCCAGCATCCGGTACGCGATCGAGAACAGCCGGCGTCGATGCAGCTCGAAGTCCTCGACAGACACCTCGGCCCGCATCATGGGCGACGCCGCGCTGACCTTCTGCGGCGCCCGGGCCTGCGCGTCACCTACCACCTCCAGCACGCTACCAAGTCTGGTTCGAGAGCCGGAACACCTGGCCTGGGCAGACGCAGCCGCATGACCGCGGTGCGGAGTGAGGCCGGTCCTGATGGGCAGCCACGCCGTGAGCGGTGCCTGTGGGCCGAAGCGCTGGATGCCGCGTCCTCTGGGTGGCTGGAAGGTATTTCCTGGCGTGGCCAGTGGCCAGGTAGCGACCGGGCGGCCGGGCCATTCCGTCGCGTCTGCCCGGTGTAGGCAATCGTGACCACAAGGAGGAAGCCGTCGCTCGCGCCGGACAGCAGGGCGGCGCGTTCGGCGACGAGCAAGGCTTCCAGCGGCGTGGCCCACGCCCGCGGCGGACTGCGGTCGATCCGGCGGCCAGTCCGCCGACCTCGGTTGCGCGGCCGCAGCGGCAATGGCCCGCCTCACTCACGCTGCTGACCGGCGGCACTCTGACGGCCGAGAGTTTCCTAATATTCTCCTCTGCCGCAGGTTACGCCTTGGGGCCCGCGGCCGAACCCTCGGCGACGGCCGGTCACCAGTACCCGGTTTGTACCGCTCGCCGTCACCGTCGTGCCATCTCAGCTATGCGATTTGATGCCAAGCCCACCCGGACCGCAGGGCCGTCTGTCGGGCCGAGGACCGGAAGCGGCGCGGCAGCGTTGTTTGTTGGTGAAATGACAGAGCAGCCAAGAGGTCGGCGGCATGATGATTTCCAGGAATTCGGAATCGATGCCCAAGAGGCACGATGCCCAAGAGGCACGATGGCGGGCAGGCGCGGGCGGGCTCGTCCCGGCACTGGCGGCGGGCTATCTCTGCTGGTCGCCAAAGATGGAGAGCTGCGGCAATAGCTGGTCAGCCGCGGCGAGGATGCGCCGCACGTCCTGCACGGCTTGCGCGGCTTCCTCGGCCGTAGCCGTATCCGCGGGAAGGTGCGGGTACTCCAGTTCGTTGCGGCGGCGCCGAAGCATCCCGAAGGGGCGGAAACCCGGTCCGAACTGTGCTCGGACAGCCTGTTCGACGGCGTAATGGCCGCCGCTGGTGGTGGCGCGCAGCCCTTGGTGTGCCAGCAGCGCCACGCAGGCGAACCGCGCGGCGTCGTAGGCCAGGACATAGGCGCTGTACGGATCGTCGCTGACCAGCCCGGCAGCCGTGGCGACGGTTCGGTGCGCCTGTTTGAGCAGCGGGGACCCGTCCGCCCTCGCGCCGGTCACCGACTCCAGGTGCCTGCCAGCCAGCTGTTCGGTTATCTCTGCCTGGCCTCGCGCCCACCTAGCCATGAGCGGGCGCTTCGCTGCGCGCCGACGATGACCCAGAACCGTCGCCGTCCGGTGCGAGCACCACCACGAGCGGGCCGGATTGGATCTGCTGGACGAGGGGATCCGTCCCGTCGCGCCATGCGTCCTCGGTCCGGATCACTGGATTGACCGGCATACCGAGACGTCGCTGGCCTCGGTCAGCGGCGTCGTAGACGGCCTCCCGGCTGGGCTGCCCGACCACGAGGACATCGAGGTCATGAGGCGGCGCTCCCTGCTGCTGGTGGTACCTTGCGGCCCACGAGCCAAAGATCAGCACCCGGTCCGTTGCGCGTAGACCCGAAAACTCGTCCGCCACGACCTGCAGCGGCCCCCACGCGAGAAAAAGCAGCTCCGCCAGCGGCCCGACCATGCGGTTGTCCGGATTCGCCTGGACCACCGCCGACCGCCCGACGTTTCGCCGTCTCAGCAACCCGGCCTCCGTCAGCCGCTTCACCTCGCCGTGCACCGTGCTCAAGGGCGCGTCAAAACGCTCGGCCAGCTCGGTCAGACTGTATTCCTGGCCGGGGTACAGAAGCAGCGCGGCCAGGATGTTCGCCTGCAGCGGTGACCGGAAGATGGGCAGCAACGCTGGCGCGACACTTCGCATAATCCGAAGTTATCTACGGATTATTCGCAGTGTCAACTCGCCGCCCGAGGCTACGTGGGCCGATGGTCCGACGCTACACCTGCCGCCAGCCGCAACACGATCACGTGCACCAAGATCTATTCGGAATCACTCGGCTAGGGTTGCGGCCCGGTGCGCAGGAAGATCGAGACTGTGCTGCCACGGGCGACGATCGTCCCACCATCTGGATTTTGCGTGGCTACCCACGCGTCGGCGGTGTTGGTGCCCGTGATGGCAGGGACAAGACCGGCGGCTCGGAACATGTTCACGGCGGGACCGCTCTTGAGCTCGCGGACGTCTGGGACAGTCACCTGTTCGCTGACGACACGCCCTGCCGCGCGTTCCACGCCCGCGCAGGCGACAGTGGCGAAGTAGCCAGGATCGTTGGACTCGACCCCCTTGACGTCGCCGAAGAACGGCTGCCAGGACTGGTCGTCATGGCGGATGGTGTGCCACATCCGGCCGTCGTCCGTCAGCCCCACAACGTGCAACTCGCCACTGACCCCGGCGCAACCGACCGCGCTGAAGTGCCCGGGGTCGTTGCTTTCGACGGACTTGACGTCACCGAACGACGGCTGCCAGCTCCCGTCGCGGTGGCGGATGGTATGCCACATCCCACCGGTGTCGGTCAGCGCCACCACATGCAGGTCGTCGTTCACCCCAGCGCATGCCACGGCGCGGAAATAGCCCGGGTCGTTGCTTTCGACGGACTTGACGTCACCGAAGAACGGCTGCCAGGACTGGTCGTCATGGCGGATGGTGTGCCACATCCCACCGGTGTCGGTCAGGCCCACCAGATGCAGGTCGTCCCGCACGCCGGCGCAGCCGACCGCGCTGAAGTGGCCCGGGTCGTTGCTTTCGACGGACTTGACGTCACCGAAGAACGGCTGCCAGGACTGGTCGTCGTGGCGGATGGTGTGCCACACCCCGCCGACGTCCGTCGACGCCACCACCTGGAGGGCATCCTCGATGCAGCGGAAAAGGAACGGGTCGATCGAGGCCGCTACCGGAGTGAGGTTGTCGAGGTTGAGCAACGTCTGTGTCGCCCACGTGGCGTTGCGCTGGTAGGTAACGCCGTTGGGGAAGTTCGCCACGTCAGGGGTGTTGTTACCGCAGAAGACCCCATAAAAGTCGTTACCCAGTGCCAGCAGGCGCACATAATCGCCGATGAATGGGAAAAACTGCCGTGCGGGCGCATTCGCCAGTGCGGTGTGCAGCATCAGGTTCTGGGCCGGTGTGGTCCATCCGTCGTTGGTCAGTTCAAGCTGGCTCACCCACCGGGTGCCGGTGAACTGCTGGTACAGCAGCCCGATCCTCCCGCGGGCGGTCACCGCAAGCGAGGGGTTCTTCGCGTTGGTGATGGTGCGCAGGTCAGCTGACCAGTTCTGGCCGCGATCCGTGGAGCGCCGGACGTGAATCGTCCAGTCAGTGCCCCCAATTCCGCCGACCCGGTCACACCACGCTAGCCACACGGTGCTGGACGTCGCAGGCTCGACCGCGATCGCCAGGTCCGCGCCAAGCCGCTCCTGGCCCATGACCGCGTTGAACCGCATGAAGACGCCGGACGCCACCCGCCTACCGACGATGCCGTCGCCCGCTGGTGCGGCGGGATCGACGAGTGCCGTGAACGGGTTGCTGCCCGACGCCCAGCTGTCGTCGCGGGACACCACGACGTCGACGTTGAGGTTCGGGAAGGTGCCGGACGCCCACCGCTGGTAGGCGGCGTAGACGGTGCCGTCTGGGTGTAAGGCGATCCGGACCGGCGGGCCGTCCTTGAATATCGTCGTGCGCTGCTCGAGGCGGATGGTCTGGAAACCGGCCGGCGGTGCCGCGGTCGCGGCGTTGAGGGAGCGGTCCACCGATGCGCTTTGCGGCCGCGAGCCGCCGTCCTCGTTGCCCACGTAGACGCGGTCCTGCCCGGCCGCCGGGCCGGCCACGACGGTACCGGCCACCACCCAAGGCTGATCGACGTTCGACCTTGTGACAAGCGTGGTCATCGGTGTCGTGCCGGCGAAGTCGGCAGTGCGCAGGATCCGCAGGTCCGTGGTCGTGCCGTCGAGAATCCCGGCATATAGCACACCACCGGCGGTGGCGAAACCGACCGTGATGTCCGAGGTGCCGACGAATCCGTTGCCGGGCACTACGTTGCGCGTGCTCCACGTGAAGCCGCCGTCGGTCGAGACATAAAGTGGGGCGAAGCTCCCCGCCGGGGCGGGCGTGAACGCCGTAGCGGCCATGTCGGTCGGCTGGGCGGGGTTCACCGCGAGGTTGGGCTCGCTATCCTGATTGGTCTCGCCGCTCTGGAACTGGGGAATGATGTTGATGACCCGGAGCACGTGGCTACCCCCTTGCCCGCAGCTGGTCCAGGCGCGTCGCCGGCTGGTAGTCCTCCGGGTGCGGAATCTGGAATGGCGCGACGTCCCGCAGGGGACCGTCGGTCGCGTGCAGCAACCACAGCCCCTCCTGGCTCGCCTTGGGTTTCGGTGAACTCCGCCAGCGGACGTCGAGGCTGTTGGCGTACAGGACGCTGACCTGCGGGCCGGCCACCGCGCCCCGCTCGACGTGAACGACGTCGAGGGTCGCCCGCCACCAGTCCGGGTCGTGCTCCCCGAACTCCGAAAGGCCGGCGTCCACCAGGCCGACGACCTTGCCCACGACGACAGCGTCGGCCTGCTCGGCGTGGTCCCGGAGCCGCTGGTCGGCGACTGCCCGCTGGAACGGCTCGAGCGGACTCGCACCGGGCGCCGCCGTCGCCAGGTGAGGCTCGATCTCGGTGACGGACAACCGGGCCACCTCGGTGACGGCCAGGCCCTTGCCGAACACCGACGGATTGGTGAAGAAGGCCGCGCGGTCACCGGGTGCCAGCTGTTCGGCGTCCGGGCTGAGCTGAACCGTCACCGACATCCCGCTCAGCTGCTCCAGCGACGCCGGGGCGTGCAGCACCTGGTCGACCCGGACCACCGAGGTGTGGTCATCCACCGGGACATCGTCGAGGGTGGCCGCGCCGAGGCGCTCCACCGTCCCGATGAAGCTGAGCGCGGAGTCGCGGAGCGCGCCCGCGATGGGCTCAGTCATGACGGCCTCGCCAGCGAGCTACTGCCCTGGCGACGCGCCTTCGAGCGCGATGGCCGACAGGGCGAGGGCTAGGACGATCACGGCTAACAGGGCAGCTTCCGTAAGACCGTTCCCGCTGTCGGGGCTGACGTGTAAAAGTCGTTCGATAAAGTCCACGGTCGCGCACCTCCCCCGGGCAGGTGTCATCATCGTCCATTCAAGCTGAGCCAAGTACGGCAGGCAATACCGTCGGCTGCGACAGTGGGTAGAACGCGTGGCCGCTGAGGCGCGGCGCCGGGGCCGGGGCCGGGACCACCACAGGCTGCGACAACCCGTCCTGCCCTCGGGCTGGTCCTGCGCCGCGATGGCGGCCGGGGTCACGGGTGAGCCAGCCGGTGAGGAACTGAAGCATCTCGGCGAACTCGCCCTGGTCGAAGCGGGATTGTGGGCCAGATGACGCCTCTCATACGAGCCTCCAAAGGCTTCATCTGCAATGCTGGCGGGCCCAATCCCAGTGGCGGGTGGCGGGTCGTCGAGATCTGGGAATCCGAAGAGGACGGCCAAAATTGGTTCGACTACATCAAACCCAACCTGCCACCAGGCATCGTGTCGAACCAGACGTATTACCCCCTACACACCGCGGTCACTAAGTAGGCCACCATCCCCGCACGCCGGTAGGGGACATTCTGCAGGGGCTGGTCAACGGAGAAGCTAACTCTCCCAAGCACGACCGACCGGGGGGTCGATCGAGGGCTCGCTCAACGTAGAGCGCCCGTAGCGTATCCGGCCGGGATGCGAGGTTGAGTCAGTTACGACACGTGCGGTGGCTGGGCTGGGTTGCTGGCCGACGTAACCTGAGTATCTGCCGGGATCACAGCCGGGCCCTTGCGTCAGTGCCTTCGTGCCTGGCGGCAGGGCTCTCATTCGGTGAGGTCATTGCGATGATCCGCCCGCTGGGCGAGGACGCAGAAGACGCGGCGCGGTGGTGGCAGGCTTACCTGCTGGCCGAAAACGATCAGGCGGATGAGCTTCGCGAGCGTTCCGCGGCCGGAGACGAGCACGCGACGCGGCAGCTGCGGGAACTTGCCTCTGCCCGCGGTGGCTACCATGCCCTGCGTGAGCTGGCCAGGCGGCTGGCCGAGCGTGACATGCACGGCGAGCTGCGGGAACTTGCCGCTGCCGCCGATGCTGACAGGCGGCTGCTGATCCTTCACGCGGCCGGAGAGCCAGGCTCGGCTGGGACAGATGTTCAGCGGGTGCGCGTCGACCTGGGAGATGACAGCGCCCGGCCTCAGCTGGCCCGCCGCCTGGCCAGGGAAGGCCTTCTGGATGAGCTGCGCGAGCGGGCCGAAAGCGGAGACAACTATGCCCGGTGCTGGCTGGTTGAGGCGACGCGTCCGCCGCCGTGGTGGGTGAGGAGGTGAGGGCGCCGACTGGCCGCTGCGGCCACAATCAATGACGCTCCATTGCCGACACAGTCCAATGATCGACCAGCGTCATAGCGACAACCTCCTGACGAAAGGCCCGTCGATGGGATGCGACACGGAGGAAAATCGCCGTCCTTGCTGGCGCGGTAGATGGCGATTCAACGGGGTACGTAGCGGTTTTCGGTGATTGGTGCGGGGAAGGCGTTTCCTCGCAGCCGGGTGTGGAGGTGGCTGGCGTGGAGGTCCAGGTCGCATTGTGGTTGCCGAGGGACGCCGCGACAGCACACCTTATCCGACAGGTGGTTGACGCGTCTCTCGAAGGTCTCGGTGTCACACCGGACACCCGCACCGCTATCACGCTCTCGCTGAGCGAGGCATGCGCCAACGTGATCCAGCATGCGGATAACAGTGACGAATACGAGGTCCGGGCCCGGGTAACCGGTGACCGATGCGTGATCGAGGTGACCGATACCGGGCATGGTTCTTACGCCGCCGCTCTCGATGAAACAACGGGCGCGGCGGAAGGTGAGCATGGCCGTGGGCTTCAGATCATCCGCGCCTTGGTGGAGAACCTCAGGATCGAGGACCGGAGTCAGCAAGGAACGACAGTTCATTTCGAGAAATCATTGGATTGGGTGCCGGGTTCCCAGGCTAAGCTCCTCGCCGGGAACCCATCGGGTTCCCGGCGACACGTGCCGCGGCGGAGGATAGCGCGGGAATTGTTTCGTGGCGCCCGGTCCTAGCCGGCTAGTGGTGCGGCCAGATGTCGCGAGTGCCGGATGACGGCGGAACAGCCCTCCCACAGGCCGCGGTTCGAGCGAGCAGAAGCGGACACCTCCGGCGCCGGCAGCGCGCGGTCGGCCGTTCCTCACGGGGCAGCCCGAAGCAGCTTCAGGCCAGCTCGCTTGGGCTGAGACGGGCCTTCGCGGTCGTATGGGCGGTGGCTCGCGCAACGGCGGCGCAGGCATGGGCCGACCGGGTCCTCGGGCTGGCGGCCGAGGCCGGTTTCTGGGCGCTTTTGTCGTTGACCCCGCTCCTGCTCGTGCTGGTCGCCGCAGTCGGCTATCTCACGCCGCTGTTCGGGCGGCACATCGCGATCCTGGTCGAGGAAAAGATTGTGACGGCGGCCGGGGGCGTCCTCGCCCCCACGGCCGTGCACAAGCTGCTGGAGCCTGTGCTCACCGACGTGCTGAGGCACGGCCGGGGCGGAATCATTTCGCTCGGCTTCCTCTTGGCCCTGTGGACCGGGTCGACCGCGATGAGCACCTACGTCAACACCATCACAATCGCCTACGGGATGCGTGAGGCCCGCTCGGCGGTCAAGGCCCGCCTGCTCGCGTTCGGCTTGTACCTCGGCGCCCTGGTCGGGGGAATCATCGCCTTGCCGCTGCTTGTTACCGCGCCCGGGTGGATCACCGCCGTGGCCCCTCGCCCGGCGCTGCCGGTGCTCAGGCCGGTCGTGACCTACGGCTACTGGCCTGTCGTGGTCTTGCTGTGCACCGGGATGCTGGCCGCGCTCTACCACGTCGCCGTCCCGGTGCGCGGCCCCTGGCGGCGCGACCTGCCGGGGGCCATCGGGGCCATGCTGGTCTGGCTGGCCAGCAGCTTCCTGCTGCGTGTCTACCTGGCCTTCGCCATCGGGCACAGCCCCACCTATGGCGCCCTGTCCGCCCCCGTGGCGGCCCTGCTGTTCCTTTACCTCACCGCCCTGGCAGTTCTGCTTGGCGCCGAACTCAACGCACAGATCACCGGCCGCGGCCCCAGCCGCGACACCCCCGAAATAGCCACCCGCACCCGTCACATCGCCCAGCCGTGATCAAAACGCCGTCGGCTCAATCAATGCTCGCGGACGTGCTCGTTGAGCGCAGTGCACGCTCATCCATGATATGCGGGTGATCTTCATGGAGATCTTGACAGGCTGACAGGCCTTTCTCGGGGCGGCCGGGGTCTCCTGCGCGTGTGCCTTATCGGGTGAGCGTTTTCTTCGGGCGTATCACGCAGAACTCGTTTCCCTCGGGGTCGGCCAAAACAGTCCAGGACTCCTCGCCGGTCTGCCCGATGTCGACTCGGCGCGCACCGAGCGCAAGGAGGCGCTCAATCTCCTCGTCGCGGTCCTCGGCGTCGCTGGTCAGGTCGAGGTGAACGCGGTTCTTGACGAGCTTCTCGTCGGTGACCGGCATGAAGCACATGCCGACCGGCGCGTTCTCATCGGCCCCAATGACGATCTCGCGCTCACGCTCAGAGAGAACCTTCCAGCCGAGCGCCTGCGTCCAGAACGCGGCCAGGCCGGGCAGATCGTGGGCATCGACGACGATGTGATGGAGTCGAACCCGCATGCCGCCAGTATGCGCGGGGAGCACGACGAGATGACAAGAGCCCAGCCTGCGCGCTTGTATGGCAGCCATCTCGCAGCAACGCACGCCGCTTATCAGCTTGCCGTCGATCTCTGTGAGCAGGCGCAGCTACTTCGGGTGGGGCGGTGATGATCTGCTGGTTGCAGCACGCTGGTGGTGCGGCCGAGTTTGTAGTGGCGTGAGCGGATGAGCGGAGGGTCGCGCAATAATGGCGGCCATGTCGAGCCGCATCGCTGTCATCGCCATCGACGCCGTTCAACCACGGGTAGTTGCCGACTTCTGGTGCTCCATCCTCGGCTGGGACGTGGTCGAGGAGGACGCCACCGGGGTCAGCATCGCTCCGCCTGACCGGTCCTGGCCGACGATCGACGTGCTCTCTGTACCAGAGGGGAAGGCCGTCAAGAACCGTCTGCATTTCGACTTGCGCGCTGACGGCGTGACTACGTCTGAGGAGCTGGAGCGGCTGCTCGCTCTCGGCGCCCAGCGGACCGCCGTTGGGCAGTCGCCCGACGTCAGCTGGGTGGTGCTCAGCGACCCTGAAGGTAACGAGTTCTGCCTACTCCCCCGCTCGGTCCAAGAGGTCTAGCGGGCACCAGCTCCACCTCCTGTGATTCAGCCCCAGGAGCCTGCCACCTGCCTGGTGGCGACGTTGAGGCGGTTGAAGACGTTGGTCGTGGCCATCATGAGGAGCAGGGCGGCAAGCCCCTGCTCGTCGTAGTGCCGGGCGGCCTCGTCCCAGATCTCGTCGGGTACCGGATCCGCCCGGTCGGCCAGCCGGGTGACGGCCTCGGCGAGCGCCAGCGCGGCGCGTTCGGCGTCGGTGAAATAGGGCGCCTGCCGCCAGGCCGCCACCGCCAACAGCCGATCGTCGGTTTCGCCTGCCTTGCTGGCCTGGCGTGCGCCCGCGTCCACGCAGGAGCTGCAGCCGTTGATCTGGCTCGCGCGCAGGTGGACCAGGCCGAGCGTCGCCGACGGCACGCCGCCTTGTTCGGTGGCCGAGTGCAGGGCCTGGATGGCCGCCATGGCGTCAGGAAGGACCACCGCCGGGTTTTGCATCCGTGCTTGCATAGGTGCGTTCCTCCAAGGGGTCTTGTTACATCGGCCCGGTTTGGTTCGTCACTGCAATGACGGGCGGCGACGCAGGAAGGTAACTGTGGACGATCACGACTGGCTAGTGGAGCGGTTCGAGGAGAACCGCACCCGCCTGCGGGCGGTGGCCTACCGGATGCTGGGCTCGCCCAGCGAGGCCGACGACGCCGTGCAGGAAACCTGGCTCCGGCTCAGCCGCTCCGGCGCCACCGGCGTAGAGAACCCGGCCGGATGGCTGACGACGGTGGTCGCGCGGGTGTGCCTGGACATGCTGCGCTCACGCAGGTCACGGCGCGAGGAGCCGCTGGGCGCTCACCTACCCGAGCCGGCCGCACGCCGCGAGGACGGGACTGACCCCGAACACGAAACGCTGCTGGCCGACTCGGTTGGTCTCGCGCTGCTGGTGGTGCTCGACACGCTGGCCCCCGCCGAGCGGGTGGCGTTCGTGCTGCACGACATGTTCGCCGTGCCCTTCGGCGAGATCGCTCCCATCGTGGGCCGCTCCCCGGACGCGACCAAGATGCTCGCCAGCCGCGCCCGCCGCCGGGTGCAGGCGCCGACCACGGTTCCCGGCGCTGATCTCACCCGCCAGCGAGAAATTGTCGGCGCCTTCCTCGCCGCCTCGCGCGGCGGCGACTTCGGCGCGCTGCTCGCCCTGCTCGATCCCGACGTCGTGCTCCGAGCCGACCCTACAGCCGTGCAGATGGGCGCATCGGCGCAGGTCCGCGGCGCGGCAGCGGTGGCCGGCACCTTCTCCGGGCGCGCCCGCATCGCCCAGCCGGCCGTCATCAACGGAGCCGCCGGAGCCGTGTGGGCCGCAAGCGGACGGCCACGTGTCGTGTTCACCTTCGCGATCACAGGCGAAAGAATCAGCGCCATCGAACTGATCGCGGACCCCGAACGGCTCCGCCACCTCGACCTAACGATCCCCGGCCACTGACCAGCCAGACCCCGGTCCCGGCCCGGGTCAGCTCCCCACGTTCGGGGCTGGCGGACGTCGCGGTCGGGGCGGACAAGAACCCGGCTAACGAATCTCGGCGATGGGCAGCCGCAACGCCGCGGGAGCGGATGGTGGCACGGCCGGGCTCCTTGGCGCCACAGGTGGGAGACGCAGGTAGGCGTCACCGAGCGCGGGCCGGGGGTCCCTGTCGCCCTTGTTCGGCCACAGCGCCATCGCGCGCTCAGCCTGGGCAGTGATCGTCAGCGCCGGGTTGACACCGAGGTTCGCGGAGATCGCGGAACCATCCACGACGTGCAGGCCGGGATACTCGTGCATGCGGTGGTAGGCATCGACGACGCCACTTTCCGGGGAGTCGCCAATGACGCAGCCCCCAAGGAAGTGCGCCGTCATCGGGATGTCGACCATCTCACCGACGCTGTTCAGCGGAAAGCCGCCGATCTTGGACGCGATGCGCCGCATCGCCTCGTTGGCTTTGGGAATCCACGTCGGGCTCGGAACGCCGTGCCCCCGCTCCGAGGTCAGTTTGATCCGGCCGAGCCGAGTCCGCTTCGGACGGACCGTGATCGAGTTGTCCAGCGTCTGCATTGTGAGCCCGATTACGGCCCGCTCGGACCAGTGGTTTATGCCGAGGTAGAGAGACCCGAGCTGCCCCGGATGGCGCGCGACGTGAGCGAGCCACTTCACCAAGCGCGGCACCGGCCCGCCACCGTCGGTCATCATGGTGCTGAGCAGCCCCATCGCATTCGAGCCCGTGCCGTAGCGGACGGGCTCGATGTGGGTGTGCTCGTCCGGGTGGATCGATGAGGTGATGGCGATGCCGCGGGTGAAGTCATGCTTTTTTCTGTTGCGCAGCGTGGTCAGCGCGCCGCCGAGAGCCTCGGAATTCGTGCGCGTCAAAACGCCGAGCCTGGCTGAAATCCTCGGCAGCGAGCCCTGGGACTTCATCCTGTGCAGCAATTGCTGGGTCCCCCACGTTCCGGCCGCGAGCACAACGTGTTCGGCGGTGAAGGTGCGCGCGGTCCGCCCCGTCCGCCACGCACCCGTTCGGACGGTGCCCACCGCGTAGCGGTCCCCCGCGAGTGGCCGCACGGTCACCGCCGTAGTTTCCGGATGAACCGTCGCCCCAGCCTTTTCTGCCAGGTACAGATAGTTCTTGACGAGCGTGTTCTTGGCACCCCACCGGCAGCCGGTCATGCACTCGCCGACCTCCAGGCAGCCGCGGCGGCTTGGGCCCGCTCCGCCAAAGAACGGGTCTGCGACCTCGACGCCCGGTTCCTTGCGACCGTCCCGGCCGAAGAACACCCCCACCTGGGCCAGGCCGAACGTGCCGCCCACGCCCATTTCCTCGGCCACCTTCTTCAAGACTTCGTCGGAGGGCGTCATCGTCGGGTTGCGCACCACCCCCAGCATCCGCTTCGCCTGGTCGTAATAGGGCGCGAGCTCGGCCCGCCAGTCGGTGATGTGCGCCCATTGCCGGTCGCGGTAAAAGGCGTCCTTCGGTTCGTACAGCGTGTTCGCGTACACGAGCGAACCTCCGCCGACCCCCGCGCCAGCCAGGATGATCACGTCCCGCAGCATGTGGATCCGCTGGATGCCCTTGCAGCCGAGTTTCGGTGCCCAAAGGAATTTGCGGGCGTCCCAAGACGTCCGAGCGAAATCGGCGTCCTCGAACCGGCGTCCCGCCTCCAGCACGCCCACCCGGTAGCCCTTCTCGGTGAGCCGTAGTGCGGTGACCGAACCCCCGAAGCCCGAGCCGATCACGAGCACGTCATAGTCACATGGAGCAGCGGCAGACCCGTTCATGGTCGGTCCTCCTGCGTCGTCCGGCATCCGTCCATGGTGCGCGCCACTCTGCCGCGCAAGCAGGGTCGAAGGTCCCGGGTCGCGCAATGCACGTGGCCCGGGCGAGGAGACCGCTCAGCCGCGCAGGCCAATTACGGCTTGGCGAGGTGCAGGGTGGCGACAACACCGGCGTGGTCGGACGGCCACAGCCATTGAAGGGTGGCGGCGGAGTACGCCATCACGGCGTGCGCCTGTTCGACGGTGGCGGTGGGGGGTGCGTTGCCGACCGTGACGCCGCTGCCCGGGACGGCGTGGACCGGCCCGCTGGTGAACAGCACAAGATCGATCCGGTGGTCGATCCGGGACGGGATGTTGATCAGGTCGTCGGACTGGCCGGAGGTGTAGCCGGGGTCGTCGTCGTGGCGGACCAGCGGCCAGGCGTCGGTGAGAAGGGCGCGGGTCAGGATGCCGTAAGCCCCTGTCACGTCCGGGATCGGGGCGGCGTTGGAGTTGTAGTCACCGACCGCGATCACGGGCAGCGGCGACGACGCGATCACATGCTGCACCAGCAGCGTCGCCTGGATGTTCCGGAACAGGGCGGGGTTGTCGGCCGGTCCGAAAGCCTCGAGGTGGGTGTCGACAAACCGGAAGCTCTTTCCGCGGACCTGGACGTCGATGGAGGTCCAGCCCCGCTCGATGGTCACGGTCTGCGTTCCGAGACCGGGCACATTCAGGGTCACCGGCAGCTCGTTGGGCACCCCTTCCACCAGCGGCGGGTAGGAGCCGAACTCGCCCGACTGCGGGTTGGACAGCTTCAGCTGGGCCACCCGCAGGTCGCCACGGGCGAGGATCACGTCGTGGTCCGCGAACGCGGCGCAGCCCACGCCGGGTACGACCCCGGTGAGCGGCACGGTTGCGTGGAAGTTGAGGTCCGAGGCAACGACCCGGTAGGACAACCCGTCCGCGGCCAGCGCGTCGAGCAGGGTCTGCTGGTAATCAACATAGGTGCCCAGGTGCTGACAGTCGGGGCCGAGCTGCCAGAGTGCGACCTCCTGCAGGCCGATCAGGTCCGGGTGGTGCGCGGCGACCTCGTCGGCGATCTTCGCCGCGCGGGCCGGAAAGTCGACCTGCTTGACGTGGCTTAATACACCGGCTGCCGCCGTCGCGAAATCGACCCCCGGGGTGAACAGCGGGGTCAGATCCGCGCCCAGGTAAAGGTTCTGGGTCATCACCGTCACTTGCCGCTCGGCTTGGACCGGCGCCACCGCCGACGCCGCCACCGCCGACGCCGGAGCCGACGCCATACCCGGCACTGTTGCTGCGAGAACTGCCGCGGCGGCCACAACAGGAGCGGCGACGAGCAGCCGGTAACGAAGTCGCTTCATCGATAGCCTCTCGACATCGACACCGCCTCATGGCCATGCCACACGAACCCACATGGGCGACAACCACCGTAATTCACCACGGTGGAGATCGTCACGGGATAGGCAGCGAAATCTCGGCGGATTCCGATTTACGGCGGAGCTCGCCGTTCGGCGGCTGGTTCGTGGGCACCGGCCTGGCGCCTCGGCCCGCCGGATCGTGCCGCGCCACCGAAGCGCCAGCCGTTATGGATACCGAACGGCTGCCGCAGACGTGGCGCGCGGTCCGCCCTGCGGGCCTTTGGGCGGCGCGGCGGCCATGGTGCCACTGACCATCGCCCGCGGGTTGAGCGCCACTGCCAGCGCTCGCAGGCCCGTGCTCTACCATGGCGCGGGACAGCCGGATGGCGGCGGAGGGGACGCCAGTGACGGACGACCTGAGGCTGGGCCTGAGCGTCGGCTATTGGACCACACCGGGCGACGCCACCCCGACAGTTCTCGCTGCCGAACGTCTCGGATACGAATCTGTCTGGACCGCGGAATCGTGGGGCTCCGACGCGCTTACCCCGTTGGCGTGGTACGGCGCGCGTACCAGCCGGATCAAGCTGGGCACGTCCGTGATCCAGATCAGCGCCCGCACCCCCGCCGCGACGGCCATGGCCGCCGTGACTCTGGACCACCTTTCCGGCGGGCGGCTCATGCTCGGTCTGGGAGTTTCGGGCCCCCAGGTCGTCGAGGGCTGGTATGGGGTGCCGTTCGCGCAGCCGCTCGCGCGCACCCGGGAGTACGTCGATCTGCTTCGGGTGATGTGGCGCAGGCAGCGGCCGGCGCGCAACAAGGGACCCAACTACCCGCTGCCCTATCGCCCCGGGACCGGGCTAGGCAAGCCCCTCATGCTGAACATCCCCGCGTTGCGCGATGACATCCCGGTATATCTCGGCGCGGAAGGCCCGACGAACGTGGCGCTCGCCGCCGAGATCGCCGATGGCTGGCTGTCGCTGTTCACCGATCCGCAGAAGATCGGCCAGGTGTACGGCGACGCCCTCGCCGGGGCACCGCCGGGCTTCGACATCGCCGCCATGGTCAACGTCATCCTCACCGACGACCTGTCCGCCGCGCTGCGGGCCGCCAAGCTGACGCTTGGTTTCTACATCGGCGGCATGGGCGCGCGGAAGCGGAACTTCCACCTCGATGTGGCCAGCCGGATGGGTTACGAGGAGGCGGGCCGCAGGGTTCAGGAGCTGTTTCTTGACGGCCGCCGTGACGAGGCCATCGACGCGGTGCCCGACGCGCTCGCGGATGCGATGTGCCTGCTCGGCCCCATCGGGCGCATCCGCGAGCGGCTTGAACTGTGGCGAAAGAGCCCGGTCACGACGCTGCTGGTGGTGGGCCCGAAATCCGAACCCGACCTGCGCGCGATACGTGACGCGGTGCTCGGCTAGCGGCGTTACTCCACCTCGACCGGCAGCTCGTAGATCTCCTCTGTCGGGTGCCCGGCCTTTTCGTGTACCCGCAGTACCGCCTCCCGCGACGGGCCTGACGATAGGCAGAACGCCTTGCCCGACTGCGGATCGAGCCACGAACGCTCGAAGTGCACGCCCTCGGCCGCCTCGATCGCCAGGTCGCGCTCGTGCGCCTCGCGTAGCTGCGGCTCGGTCACGCCGACGAATCCGCTGTGCACATCCATGAACTTCGCCATACCAACTCCTCGTGGTCACCTAATGGGGATGCCTTCAGCCTCGATCGAAGACGCGTGCGGTTCATCGGTCAGATGCCCTAACCCGCGCGTATCGGATACTTAGTTCTGGGGAGGGGTGCGCAGTGGTGGCCCGCGGTTTGATCCAGTCACCGGTTCTCGTCGGCCGGGACGGCTTCCTCGCCCTTACCGAACGCCGGCTCGCCGATGCCGCAGAAGGCGCGGGCCAATTGCTGTTCGTCGCGGGCGAAGCGGGCATTGGCAAGACACGCTTGCTCGGCGCGATCGCGCGGCATGCTCAGATCAATAACTTCGCGGTGGTCCGTGCGGCGGCGTTCCCTGGTGACGTGCAGTCGTTCGGGGGTCTGCTGCTGGACCTGGCCGGCGACCTGACGCCCGCACGCGAGCCGACGCTGAGCGATCTCGGGCGGCGCCTGACGTCGCGGGTGCGCGCGATTTCCACGGCCGCCGGTGATGCGCACCACCGACGCCGACTGCTGGTGCAGGACCTGGTCGACATGCTCGTGGCCATGGCACCTGGCGTCCCGGTGCTGATGATCCTCGAGGACCTGCACTGGGCGGACGAGCTGAGCCTCGATGTGCTCGGCCACCTGGCCAGCCGGCTCGGGGCAAGGCCGATGCTGGTCGCGGGCGCGTACCGCAGCGACGAACTCTACCCTCAGGTGCCAATGCGCGAGCTGCGTACCCGTCTGCTGGCGCAGCGACTCGCCGAGGAGATCCGGCTGCCGCGGCTGGGGCTGGCCCAGACCGCGACGATGACGAGCGCGGTGCTCGGCCGGCCGGCCCCCGCCCAGGTGGTAGTGGCGATCCAGGAGCGCAGCGACGGCATCCCACTACATGTCGAGGAACTTCTCGCCGCCGTCGACGAGGGCGCGCTGACGCCGCAGTCCGGTGCGGTGGTGCAGGCCGCCGCGGTGCCTGACACGCTCGGTGACGCCGTGCTGAGTCGCGCACAGTGCTTTACCGCACGGACGCGCGAGGTGGCCTCAGCAGCCGCCGTCATTGGGCGCTCCTTCGATTTCGACCTGCTGACCGCGGTCACCGACGCCGACCCGGACGAGCTGGCTGGTGCCCTGCGCGAGCTGCAGGAGGCATTTCTCGTCCTCCCCGGCGCCGACGCGGTCACCTTCGACTTCCGGCACGCATTGATCCGCGACGCCCTCTACGCCGACACCGACCTGCCGACGCGACGCCGCCTGCACGAGAGCGTGGCCCTAACCGCGGCGGAACGCGGTTACCGCGACGCGTTCATCTCGGCCCATTTCGAGCGGGGGCAATGCGAGGAACTCGCCTACCACCACGCGATCCCCGCCGCGCGCGAGGCCGCTTGCGTATCGGCCCATGGCGAGGCGCTCGAGCTGTACCGCCGGGCGGTGCGCAACCAGCCTGCCCAGCTTCCGGCGCTGGACCGGGCCGCACTGTTCGCCGCGCTCGGCGACGAAGCCGCGGCCACCGACGACAACACGGCCGCTGCGAAGGCCTACGGGACCGCCCATGACCTGGCCACCAGCGCCGGTGACGGGCACGCGGCGGCCGCGCTGGCGCCGCGCATGGTCGCGGTCGCGCACCTGCTCGGCGATGGTCTCGATGCCCGCGTCGGCACGTTGCAGACGGCGCTGGACAGCCTGGACGGCGTGGCGAGCGCGGATCGCGAGCGTGCCCGGCTTGGTTCCGCGATGGCCGCCGCCTACATGCTGAGTCGCCGCCTCGACAAGGCTATCGCCCACGGGGAACGCAGCTACGCCGAGAGCAAGCGAATCGGCGACGAGGAGACCGCTCTCAACACCGCCGTAACGCTCGGATCGGTCCTGGTCTTCGCCGGCCGTATGGATGAAGGCTGGCAGTTGCTCGAAGGCGCGATAGGCCGCGCCCACGAGACACAGCAGGAGGCAGAGGCGGCACGCGGATACCGCATGATCGGTTCGTCCGCGTCAGCGCTGGTGGAGCACGACCGCGCGGAACGCTGGCTCACCGAGGGCATCCGCTACGCGGAGAAGGTCGAGCTCTGGAATCACCGGCACTACGTGGCATCGCACCTCGCGCACCTCCAGTGGGCCACCGGTCAGTGGGACGCGGCCGCCCAGACCGCCCAGCACGCCCTCGCCGACGGGCGCGGCGGCATCACGACCCGGATCACCGCGCTGTACGTGCTGGGCTATCTGGCGATGGGGCGCGGTGACTGGAAGGCCGCCGCCGACCCGCTGCGGGAGGCGCTGGCCGAGGGTGAGCGGATGGCCGAGCTGCAGCGGCTGTCGCCACCGCTGTGGGGGCTGGCCGAGGCAGCGCGGTGCCGGGGTGACTACGACACCACGCTCATGCTGTGCGAGCGTGGCTACCAGGCCTCGGCCGAGGTCACCGACGCCGCATACCTGTCCCCTTATCTACTCACCGGCGTACGGGCCCACCTCGCGCGGGGCGACGTTGACGCCGCGCAGGCCTGGTCCAACAGGGTCGGCGCCGTGCTCACGGCCCGCGCCATCCCCGGCACGATGCCCGCGATCGACCACGCACGGGGACTGGTCCTCCTCGCGCGCGGCGATGTATCCGCGGCACACGGGGCGCTGGCGTCGGCGAGCGAATCGTGGCAGGCCCGACGCCGGTTCTGGGAGGGCGCGTGGGCCCGGCTGGACCTCGCGGCGGTCGCCGCCAAGGCACGGCGCCGCAGCGACGCGGCTGGGCTCGCCGGCGAGGTCCGCACCATCGCGGCCACGGTCGGCGCCACCACTCTCGTGGATGCCGCTGATCGGCTCACCGACATGTTCAGCCGCGGGCGGCCGGAGGACCCGTGGCATCCGTTGAGCGCACGCGAATTCGAGGTCGCGCAGCTTGTCGCGGCCGGCCGCACCAATCGGCAGATCGCGGAACAGTTGGTGCTGGCGCCCAAGACGATTTCAGCGCACATCACACACATGCTCACCAAGCTGGGCGCCGCACGGCGGACGGAGATCGCGGCCTGGTGCGCGACCGTGCTGCGGAACGCTCACGGTGCGGGATGATCATGCCCATACCGATCTGACGGGGCTATCCGCCGGGACCGAGAGCAGCCGCGCGGGCGCGCCACTCCCGCGCGGGCGCGGGCCGTGGAGCAACCAGAGGAACGCGAGGAACCCAATCAACAGCCAGGGTACGAATGAGTGCGCCAGGGCTTGTCCGACGGCGGCCGCGATGGCGATGACGAGGACGAGGAAAAGGATGCGGCGGAGCGGGCGGCGGTGCCCATGAGACGCCGCCGCCACGGATCCGCCGGCTCTGGATTCGCTGGTTCCGTGGGCACCGGCGCCGGGCAGGTCGGCGAACAACCCGCCCAGATCCGCCTGCGTTTTGGCTTTCATCGCCTGATCGAGACGCTCGTTGAACTCGGCCTGGTCGAGCCGCCCGTCGCTGTAGTGCTTGGACAGGCGGTCGGCGACCTCGGCGCGCTCGGCGTCGGAGACCCGCAGGCCGGGATTGAAGGCCCGCGGGTCAGGCGCGGCGCGGCGGCGGTCCGCGGATGCGCGTCCCCCCGTTGGACTGCACGTTGACATGTCGGTGCGACCTCCTTGGTCAGCGTGACCGGGCCTGCAGAGACTGGATGAATGCACTCGCCATGGACTGGTCCGAGCCCTCCTCGGGGATCAGCAGCCAGCCCGCGAGGTAGATGGGCACGCCGGCACCGCCGACGACGGCGAGCACGGCGAGCACGATCCGCACCGCTGTGACGTCGATGCCGAGGTAGCGGGCGATGCCGGCCGCGACGCCGGCCAGCATCCGGCCCTCGATGGGGCGGCACAGCCGTTGCGTCACTGCGCCGTCGCTGGCTTCTTGATTCGTTGTGGTCTGGTCGCTGGTTTCTGGGTTTAGGGCTGTTGTGTTCATGGCTCCAGCGTGTAGCCGGTAGCCCGGCCAGCCAATCGGGAAGACCCCCCATTCGACCCTGAGATTCACCAGAAGGATCAGGGCCAGCCCGGATAGCCGGGCGAGCGTGATGGCGCGATGATTGACACGTGGAGGAACGAACTGGCTCGGCTTCGCACGGGCTGCGCGCGGCCGACCGGAAGGGCGGCGCACCACGGCCTTCGGATGAAGGTGGCGACGCGCGGTGGCAGGACTGCGGCCCGGGTTTCCCGCGCTTTCCGCGCCGCGGTCCCGGCCGAGGACAGCGGCCCCGCAGCAGTGGACCGTTGCGGCGCGGCCGGGACGAGCGCCTCGTCGGCGGGGTGGCCGCCGGTCTCGCGGCGCGAACGGGGTTCGACGTCACCGTGGTGCGGATCGTGTTCGTGCTGGCCGCCCTGGCGGACGGCTTCGGCGTGGCCGCCTACGTCGTTGCCTGGCTGCTGGTGCCCGCTGTCGGCGAGACCAGCAACGGCGGCAACGGCAACGCCGGGACCAGCAACATCGCGAGCAAGGCACTGACGGACCGGCGGGGCATCGCGCTCGCCGCTGGGCTCGGCTCGCTGCTCATCGTGGTGTTTCTCATCGCCTCCGTGCTCGGCGCCGGCTGGCTCGGCTCGTTCGCCTGGCCGCTGGTAGTCGCCGTGCTCGGCATCGTGTTGATCTGGAGAAACGCCCCAGCGGACGAGCAGGCGACAATGCGGCGCCTCGCCGAGCCGCTGCTTGGCCTGACCGAACACAACAGGCGATCCCGGACCGTGTGGCGCGTATCGATCGCGAGCCTGCTGTTGGCCGGCGGTCTGCTCACCCTGCTGTCCGGGCACGCGAGCAACGCCTTGCTGCGGCCGCTGGGTGGGGTGGCGCTCGTGATTGCCGCGATTGTGGTGGTACTCGGACCATGGTGGCTGCGCATCGCCCGCGACCTCGTCGTCGAGCGTCAGGCCCGGGTCCGGGCGGAAGAGCGGGCCGACATTGCCGCGCGGGTACACGACTCGGTTCTGCAGACGCTGGCCCTGATCCAACGCCGCGCGCACGAGCCCCAGCAGGTCATCCAGCTAGCCCGGGCCCAGGAGCGCGAGTTGCGCGGCTGGCTGTTCGACGGCCTGGCGCCCGGTTCAGTGGACGGCCAGGGCATGACTCTCGCCGCCGGAGTGCGGCTCATCCAGCAAGACGTGGAAGCGCAGCATGGGATTGCCGTCGAGGCCGTCACGGTCGGAGACTGCGAGCTTGACGATGATCTGGGCGCCCTGCTCGCGGCCGCACGCGAGGCGACGGTCAATGCCGGGAAGTGGTCGGGCGCCGACGTCGTCTCGCTCTTCGCTGAGGTCGAACCGCAGCAGGTGTCGTTGTTCGTGCGGGATCGCGGGCGCGGATTCGACCCCGCGGCGGTCCCCGATGACCGAAAGGGACTGGCCGAGTCCGTCCACGCAAGGATGGCCCGCCGCGGCGGTTCCGCGACCGTCCGCAGCATCCAAGGTGAGGGCACCGAGGTGGCCTTGACGATGCCCCGCGCCGTGGCGAAGCGCCAGCCGAGCCGGGCATGAACGCGCCACGTAGGCATGCTGCGGCCCGCGACCGGCCCCGGGTCCTCATCGTTGACGACCACAGCCTTTTCCGTTCCGGGGTCCGGGCGGAACTCGGCGATCAGGTCGAGGTCGTGGGCGAAGCAGACGACGTCCAGCCCGCGATCACCCTGATCGCCGAGTCCCTCCCCGACGTCGTTCTCCTCGACGTGCACCTGCCAGGCGGGGGCGGGCAGGTCGTGGTCGCGGCCACGAAAGCCACACACCCGCAGGTGCGTTTTCTCGCGCTATCTGCTTCAGATGCCCCCGAGGACGTGATCGCCGTCATCCGGGCGGGCGCGCGGGGCTACGTCACGAAGACGATCTCCGGCGCCGACCTGGTGGATGCGGTGCGCAGGGTTGCGAGTGGTGATGCGGTCTTCTCCCCCAGGCTGGCCGGGTTCGTCCTCGACGCCTTCGCCACCCTCTCCCCGGCCGATACGGGCCGCCCGTCCCCCGACCCTGAATTCGACCAGCTAACCCGCCGTGAGCGGGAAGTCCTGCGCCTGATCGCCCGGGGCTACACCTACAAAGAGATCGGGCGGGAACTCTACATCTCAGTTAAGACGGTCGAGAGTCACGTTTCCTCGGTGCTGCGGAAGCTCCAGCTCTCGACGCGCCACCAGCTGACACGGTGGGCCGCCGATCGGCGGCTGGCTTAACTAGTGGTCTGTAAGAAGAGTCTTCTTTGGCTGCACGGCGCCCAGGCGGGCACCTCGCGGCGTTGTCGTCGTCGCGCGTAGGACACCGCTACGCGCTCCTCCTCCGCCTTGCGATGCACGCACCTGGATCGCCGTTCGCTCAAAGGACCCCTCTTACAGACCACTAGCGGGGCTGGTTTTCACCGGCGCGCGTGACCCGCAGGTAGTCGCCAACCAGCGACAGGTAACGCTCCGCGATGGACATGACCGCCTCGCCTCGATCGCCGCCGTCGGCCAAGCGGCGGAGGCCATCCCACCACAGCGTGCGCCCAACGGCGAACCCAGTGAAGCCATCAGTTGGCGCGGCGACGGTCAGCCAGCGGCGAACCGCGCCGAGGTCAGCGCCGCGGCCGAGCACGAGGCACGTGCCGCGCCCCGCGGCCCGCACCGCCGCCGCTACCCGCTGCGCGTCTTCCGGTGCCTCTGGTCCTTCGATCTTCCACACGTGCGGGCAGATGCCGTCCCCGGCTATCTCCTCGATCGCGCATACGGTCAGCGCCGCCCGCAACTCCCGATCAAACCGAGCACGGTCACCGGCCACGCGGGCGAGCTGACTGCCTTCTGCCGGAACGAGCAGTTCCAGCATGAGCTGTTGCCTACGGCCCTCGAGCCAGGCGGTGAGTTCGCGCAGCCGGTCCCGCTGGCGCGTGTTCATCGTCGCATCGCCGCCCGGGTTGTACCGGACGAGCACCTTCGCGTAGTCAGGGTCATACCGCTCAATGACCCGGCCAAAGGCGCCGCGGAAGAGGTAGCGCAGTTCACGCTGACCGCTCACCTCGACCGGCATGGCCACCAGGATGCCGCCGACCTGCGCACGACGGACGAAACCACCGCCGTACTCGTGGTCGATGAGCAATGCGGGACGGCCGCCGTCCACCCGTGGCCCGGCCAGCAGCAGCGCGTCAACGACGACTCCCTTGGCGGCGACCATCTGCCTGTGCTGCTGGGTCGTGGGATCTCCGGACAGCTTCATGAAGTCCCGGCGAAACGAATTCCGGTGATCGAACGCGAGAGCGAAGATAAGCGTCACGGTTCACGCACCGTTACTAGCTTTTGCAGCTCGGCGACGTCGGATGCGTGGACGACTCCGGCAACGTGCTGGCGCACCGCGGCGGCGGAAACGGCCGCCGCCGAGCGCAGCCGCTCTGGCCACGGCCGAGCGGCAAGATGGCCGTCCACCAGGGCCGCGAGCGCCGCGTCGCCGGCACCGACGGGGTTGCCTGGCACCTGCGGTGGCGTCGCCAGCAGCGTAAAGTCCGGCAGCACGGCCAGCAGGCCGCGCGTGCCGAGGGATACGACGACGCTCTGCGCGCCCCCGGCCAGGAGTCCGCGGGCCGCGCCGACAGCGGCCGCCAGCGATACGGGCAGCGGCAGGCCGAACGCATCGGCGAGTTCGTGCTCGTTGGGCTTCACCAACGTGGGTTTCGCGACGAGCGCGGCCCGCAGCGGCGCCCCGTGCACGTCGAGGAACACCTCCGAGCTCGCCGCGACCTCGGCCAGTCTGCGGTAGCTGTCGACATGAAGGCCCGCCGGCAGGCTGCCGGAGAGCACCACGGCATCGGCTCGCCGGGTGTGCTCGCGGAAGATTCCGGCGAAACAAGACCATTCCGCGGCGGTGATCGGCGGACCATTCTCGTAGTACGCCGTGGCCCGCCCCTCCGCGGCGCTGAACACGCTGACGGTGCGGCGGCTACTGCCCGCGCACCGAACAAGGTGGTGCGGCAGCTGCCACTCGTCGAGGTGATCGCGTATCTCCTCACCGACGCGGCCCCCGGCAAAGCCGGTGACGAGCACCGGCCGGCCTGCCTGCTGGAGCAGCCGGGCGACGTTGACGCCCTTGCCGCCGGCGTGGGCGTGGACTTGGCCCACGCGGTTCGCCTCGCCCACAGCGAAGTGCTCGCCGACGTAGGTGATGTCGAGGGCGGGATTGAGGGCCACGCAGATGACCCGCGCGGCGCGGGGTGCGGTCACTGGCCGCTGAGCACGACGGAGCGCGCAAGGTGCCGCGGCCGGTCGGGGTCCAGGCCGCGGCGGCGCGCCGTGGCCACCGCAACGCGCTGGGCCAGCACAAGCTCCGCCTGCGGGTCACGGTCGGCGACGACAACGGTCGCGCCGGTGCGCTCGATATCGTGCGCGAGCGCCGGGTCGTTCACGCCAAACAGCCACACCAGGGAGTGCTCGGTGGCGGCGGCGAGGGGCCCATGCCGGTACTCGAGCGCCGGGTACGCCTCGCTCCACGCGCTGGCGGCCTCCCGAACCTTGAGCGCCGCCTCCGCGGCGACTCCTATGGCCCAGCCGCGGCCGAGGAACGCGTAATGCCGCCGGTCAACGAGCCGGTCCTCCAGGTCAGCCGCCACCGCCTGCCGTGCCTGCTCGAGGACGGGGGCGAGGTCGTGCCCGACGTGCGCCCTCGCCGCGGTGAGCACCGTGGTGGCGAAGCGGGTCTGGACCACGGACTGCTCGTCGGCGTAGTCGAGCACCAGGAGCTGATCAGCGGCCTCACGGATCGGCGTGGACGCATCGGCCGTGATACCGACCTTGCGGACAGCGGCCGGTACGGTTCGCAGCGCATCGATGACCTCGGTCGTTGTTCCGGAGCGCGTCACGGCGAGGATCACGTCGTAGGCGCGACTGGGGAGCTCCGACGCTGGAAACGCGTCGGTCTCGCCATGCCCTGCCCCCTCGCGCGCCACGGCGATAGCGAGCGCGATGTGCAGGGATGTGCCGCAACCGATGACGGCGACCCGCTCCCCCCGGCCAGGCAGCACCTTAGCGGCCTCGTCGGCACATTCCAGCGCTCTGGCCCAGCAGTCCGGCTGGCTTGCGATCTCCGCCAGTACGTGCGGCTGAGGTTTGTGCACCGAATCGTCCCTTCGCGGTCCTGATTGAGGGGGGCCACTTCCCGGCACCCTGCTCATGTGACAGTCACTTTCGTGGCCGCCGGGTCGAGGGCGGCGTGGGTGGTGGCATCGAAGAGGAACACCCGGGCCGCAGTGAGGGTGAGCTGCTCGCCCGGCTCGGGATGCAGGCCGGGGGGTGCCTGCACGACCACGGTCCGCGCGTCGTCGTCGCCATCGCTTGGCGCGGCCGGGGTCCCGCTGTCCACCAGGGTATGGACCAGCACGTGGCTGCCCAGTGGCTCGTGGAACTCCACGCGAACGCGGATGCCCTCGGCTTGTGGCGCGTGTGCCCGCAGAGCTTCTGGCCGTATCCCGACGATCACCTCAGCATGTCCTCTCGGTACCGGTGCGACGCGGTAACCGCCCACCACGGCGTGCCCATCGACGACGACGGCGGGCAGCAGGTTCATCGCCGGGCTGCCCAGGAATCCGGCGACGAACAGGTTCACGGGCGCTTCGTAAACGGCCTGTGGCGTCCCGGCTTGCTGCAGCTCACCCTGGTGCATAACACAGATGCGATCACCCAGCGTCATCGCCTCCACCTGATCGTGCGTGACATAGATTGACGTGATCCCGAGGCGCTGGTGGAGGCGCTTCAACTCGGCGCGCACCTGCCCGCGCAGCTTCGCGTCGAGATTCGAAAGGGGCTCGTCGAGCAGGAACGCCCGCGGCTCACGCACGAGCGCTCGCCCCATCGCGACCCGCTGCCGCTCGCCACCCGACAGCTGCGCGGGCCGACGGTCAAGCAGGTCACCGATACCGAGGGTCGCGCTCACCGCGCTGACCCGGCGTTTGATCTCGGGCTTTGGGGTCTTGCGCTGGCGCAGGCCGTAGGCGAGGTTCTTGTACACGCTCATGTGCGGGTACAGCGCGTAGTTCTGGAACACCATGGCGATGTCGCGCTCACCCGGCCCCTTGGTGTTGACGATCTCGCCCCCGATGGCCACCGCACCCGACGTCGGCTTGGTGAGGCCGGCGAGTATGCGAAGCGCGGTCGTCTTGCCGCACCCCGATGGGCCGACCAGCACGACGAACTCTCCGTCGTCGACATGAAGATCAAGGGACTTCAGCGCGACAACGTCACCGTCGTAGCGCTTGGTCACCTTACGGAACTCGACGTCCGCCACGCCGCCTCACCCCTTGAGCCCTGTGGTGGCCACCGACTGGACGAAATAGCGCTGCGCCACCACGAAGACGAGCAGCATCGGAATGAGGCTTATCGTGTTGGCCGCCATGAGCAGGTCCCACCGGATCTGGTGCGCACCCTGGAAGGTCGCGAGACCGAGTGGGAGGGTCATGTGGTTCTCCGAGGTCACCACGATCAGCGGCCACAGGAACAGGTTCCACGAGTCGAGAAACGTCAGCGCGGCCAGTGTCGACAGGGCCGGCAGCGACAAAGGCATCACGATCTTGAACACGACGCCGAGGCGGGATGTGCCGTCGATGCGCGCCGCCTCTTCGAGCTCAACCGGGATCGTCAGGAAGAACTGACGCAGGAAGAAGATCCCGAACGCGGTCGCCATGTTCGGCACGATGATCGCGCCGAGATGGTCGATGCCGAGCTGCGACCAGACGTGCCCACCGAGCCATTTCACAATGAGAAATTCCGGAATCATGGTGACCTGGATCGGCACCATGAGCGTCGCCATGACCAGTCCAAAAAGCAGCCCTTTGCCGAGGAACCGCACGCGAGCGAACGCGTAGCCGGCAACGCTGCACAGCACCAGGTTGCTCACCACCACCACGATGACCACGACCGTGCTGTTCAGCATGAATCGCAGCAGCGGCGCGGCGTGCAGCGCGGCGGGGTAGTTCCCCCAGTGCACATGGCGTGGCCACAGCAGCGGCGGGAACCTGTTGGTCTGGGCCGGCGTCTCCAGTGATGTGATCAGCATCCAGATGAACGGCACGAGCAGGATGAACGCCATCGGGATCAGGAGCAGATGCCAGGGGCTCGGCCGGCGGATGCGCCAGCGGGAGCGGCCCGCTAGCTGCTCCCCGGGGCCGGAGGCCGGCGAATGGATCCCCCGCGTGAGGATAGGAGTGGTCATGATTGCGCCACCACCTACCTGTTGTAGTGGACGAATCGTTCGCCGACCCGGAACTGTATGAACGTCACGACCACGATCACCATGAAAAGCGCGTAGGCCAAAGCCGCGGCGTAGCCCGCATTGAACTGCTGGAAAGCCTGATCAAACAGGTAGTAGACGACGACCGTGGTGGAGCGCAGCGGGCCGCCGCGGGTGGTCAGGTAGACCTCGTCGAACAGTTGCAGCGCATTGATGCTGAGCCAAACCGCCAGGAAGAGCGACGCCGGGCTCAACAGTGGCAGCGTGATCGTACGGAAAGCCTTGAACCGCTTGGCGCCGTCGATTGCCGCCGCTTCAAGAAGTTCCTGTGGAACGCCCTGAAGCGCGGCTAGATATACGACGACAGCGAAGCCCGTCCATCCCCACACGGTCATCACAACGATGACGTAGAGGGCTTCCCTCGGGCTCGACAGCCATTGCTGCTGAGGCAGGCCGACCACGCTGAGTGCCGAGTTCACCACGCCGAACGAAGGGTCAAAGAGCCACATGAAAATGATGGCTTCGTTGATCGTTGACACCGCCATGGTGACGTACGCCGCCGTGCGGTAGATCGAGATACCGCGCACCTTGCGGTTCAGTGCCCCGGCCACGAGAAGGCCGACGAGCATGGTCGCAGGAACGAACAACGCCGAGTAGACGATGGTGTGCTCGATTGCGCCCGCGAACTGGCTGTCGTGCGCAAGCTGCTTGTAGTTTTTCAAGCCGACCCACGGGGTCTGCGGTGTGAGCAGGTCGGATTTCTGGAACGAGATGACGAATGACCAGACGACCGGCATGAGCCCGAAGATGCCGATCAGGGCCGTGGCTGGCGTAACGAAGGCCCATCCCATGGCGTGCTCGGAGCGGGCGAGCCGGCGGGCCGCGCCGGCTCTGGTAACTTCGCCGCCGGTTCCAGCGGCCATCCGCGCGTCAGCCTCCGGCCAGCGCGGCGTTGGTCTGCTGCGCGGCCTGATCCAGCGCCGCCTGCGGGCTCTGCTTGCCGAGCAGAACGGCCACGATCGCGTTGCCGAGGGCCTGCGAGATCTTCGGGTAGGTCGGCACCTGAGGCCTCGCCTTCGTGACATTCGACAGATTGCTGATGAACGTCTTCGCGCCGGGCAAGTTCTGGTCCATCTGGCCGACCACGGCGGAGTCCTGGCCCACCGAGCGCAGGATCGGCAGGTCGCCCGTCTTCAACGAGAATGCCTTTACCTGGGCAGGAGCGGTAAGCCAGGTCAAGAAGGTAATGGCCGCCTGCTTGTGCGCGCTTCCATTGTCGAAGACGACCCAATTGTCTGGGCCCGCGATGCTCTGGTGGCCAGCAGCCGATCCGGCGAAGGCTGGCATGATCTGCACGCCGTGCGGGACTGTGAGCGAGGACAGATCCCATGGCCCGGTAACGAGCATGCCGATCTTTCCCGCATTGAACAGGTTCGTGTACTTGGAGTTCGTTGTGTCGATGAAGAGGGACTTGTCGTCGATTGCCATGTCCCTCAGCAGGCTCAGAGCCTGCACGCCCTGTGGCGAGTCGAACGCTGCCTTGGTGTTCCCACTGCCGAGGATGTCGCCCCCGGCCTCCCAGAGCATGGCCTCCCAGTGCCACACGGTGTCCTCGCTGGCATCGGCGGGGAATGACCAGCCGTACCGCTTGGCGGCAGGATCGGTCAGCCTCTTGGCCGCGGCCCGGAAGTCGTTCCACGTCCAGGTGGGCGTCGGCGGCTCGAGGCCCGCCTGCTGGAAGAGCTTCTTGTTGTACACGATGGCCAGGTTGTCCACGAGCGCCGGTATGCCGATCACCTTGCCGTTGACCGTGGCCACCTGCGTTTCGCCCTGCCAGAAGTCGTTCCAGTGCAGTGCGGGCTGCTTCACCACCGAGGTCAGATCGACGACGGACGGGATTTTCACGATGTTGGGGGACCAGCTGCCGTAGAGATAGGAGATGTCGGGTGGCGTGCCGCCACGCACCGCGGTGAGAACCTTCTGCAGCGAATAGTCGTTGTTGACCTCCAGCACGGAGACGTGAATCTTGGGATGGCTACTGTTGAATCGAGCGACGAGCTGGTGGAAGGCAGTGCCTTCCACGTCGGCGTAGCCTTCCCAGACCGCGATGTTCGTCTTGCCACCACTGCCGCCGGTCGAGCCGGACCCTCCGCAAGCGGCGACGGCGAGGGCAGTTGCGGCAGCGACGGTCACCGCCAGGAAGCTCGTTCGGCTCATCGGAAACCTCCTCGCCCCGGGCGATTTTTCTCACAAAAACGTGCAATTATCGAGCGACAAACCTGCGCGATTTAGGCCGTTTTGGTGGACTCTACGACATGGACGATCAGATCTCAATGCTTCGCGGCACCCGGTCCGACCTGCCGCTGCGCCGATATCGACCGCGCAGCCAGCTACGGCGCAGCGAGCACCTGATCGTCACGGCCGCTGGGCCGGTTGTCGATGCGCACAACCACCTTGGCCGGTGGCTGTCCGCAGCAGGCGAATGGGTCGTTGGCGACGTCGGCCGGCTCATTGACCGCCTCGACGAGGCGGGCGTCGAGGCGGTGGTTAACCTCGACGGGCGTTTCGGAGCTGAGCTTGACGCAAACCTCGACCGCTACGATCGGGCCCACCCCGGCCGGTTCGCGACCTTCTGCCATCTCGACTGGCGGGAATGCGCTGTCGCTGGCTGGCCCGCCCGGCTGGCGCGAGGCCTGGCGGCGTCGGCTCAAGCGGGTGCCGCCGGGCTCAAGATCTGGAAGGACCTCGGCCTGCGCGTCCGCGATGAGCACGGCCACCTCGTGCTGCCCGGCGACGATCGCTTGACGCCGGTATGGCAGGCCGCGGCCCGCCACGACCTGCCCGTGCTGATTCACACGGGTGACCCGGCTGCGTTCTTCGAGCCAATCGACGAGACGAACGAACGGCTCGAGGAGCTGCTGGCCCACCCCGATTGGTCGTTCGCGGGCCAGGAGTTCCCGCGGCATGACACGCTGCTCGACTCGCTCGAACAGCTCGTGGCCGCCCAGCCCGAAGTGACCTTCATCGCCGCCCACCTCGGGTTTCCCGAGGACCTTGGCTGGGTCGACCGGATGCTCACCATGCACCCCAACCTCCACGTCGACGTTGGCGCCAGGCTCGCCGAACTCGGGCGGCAGCCACGGCGGACCCACGCGTTGCTGCGGCGCCATCCCCAACGCGTGCTGTTCGGCACGGACGTCTTCCCGCCCGACGTCGATGAATACCGGCGATGGTTCCGCTTCCTCGAAACGGCTGACGAGAGCTTCCCTTACTCCGCCGACGAGCCACCAACCCAGGGCCGGTGGACGATCTCTGGTGCACAGCTACCGGCTGAAATCCTGGCCGACGTCTACGCCGGCAATGCCCGTCGTCTCATCCCCGCCCTGCGCCGCTGAAGTGGCCACCCTCCTGCCGTGAACAGGCCGCCCCGCTGCCGTGAACAGGCCGCCCCGCTGCCGTGAACAGGCCGCCCCGCACCGGTGAGGAGGGCCGCGGCCAGGGCGGGCGTAGACTGCATGCTGCCGGTCGGCAGCCATGGGTGATCGATCGAGCGTGGGGAGCAGAGCGAGATGCTCAAGACTGACCGTATGGCGGCGATTCTCGATCACATCGCCCAGCACGGCACTGTGGATGTGACCAGCGTCGCCGCTGACCTGGCCGTATCGCAGGCCACCCTACGGCGCGACCTGCAGGCTCTGCACGAACAAGGCCTCCTGGTCCGCACCCACGGCGGCGCCGTGGCCCGCGGCGTTGATCTCGAGCTGCCCCTGCGTTACCGGGAGGCGCGCCACCAGCCGGAGAAGCGGTCGATCGGCAGGCTTGCCGCCGGGCTGGTGCCAAACGGTGCCGTCGTCGGCATGACGGGCGGCACGACCGTCACCGAGGTGGCTCGCGCGCTGATGAGCCGAGGCGACATCACGGTGGTGACCAACGCACTCAACATCGCCGCCGAGCTGGTCCTGCGACCCTCGCTGCGGGTGGTCGTCGTGGGCGGAACGGCGCGGCACGCGAGCTACGAGCTGGTCGGGCCCGCCGCCGAGGTGGTCATCGATCGCTACCACCTCGACCTGTCCTTCATCGGGGTTGACGGCCTGGCCGTGGACGAGGGGTGCAGCACCCACGACGAACTCGAAGCGCACACCGACCACGCTTTCATCCTGCGCTCCCGCCGCGCCATCGTGGTCACCGACAGCACCAAGCTCGGCCGGGTCACCTTTGCCCGCATCTGCCGCATCGACGAGGTCGACGACTTGGTGACCGACAACAGAGCCGACCCCACCCTGCTCGGGCAGCTCCGCGACGCTGGCGTCAACGTACTGGTCACGTCGGGCGACGTCACCGCCGACGCGGCCACCGCAAGCGGCGCCACACCGGCGCGTCGCCGATCCCGGGCGCATCTGAGCAAAACCGCGTGATATTTCTGCCCAAACTTGCTCACTTTATCCGGCCAATGCGATAGTGCTGCGCATGGCCAAGGTGGCATTCATCGGCGCCGGCAGTGTCGAGTTCACCCGCAACGTCGTCACCGACCTCTGCACCTTCACGGACCTGGACGGCCTCGAGTTCTCCCTGCATGACATCGACGCCACGCGGCTCGGCCACGCCGAGCAGCTGACCCGGCGCATCGTCGCACAGTCCGGCGCCACCGCGGCCATAACCGCCAGTCTCGATCGGCGGAGCGCCATCGACGGCGCCGACTATGTCGTCAATGAGATCCAGGTCGGCGGCTATCAGGCCACCCGCGCGGATTTCGACATCCCGGCGCGGTACGGGGTGCGGCAGACCATCGCCGACACGCTCGGCATTGGCGGCATCTTCCGCGGGCTTCGCACAATCCCCGTGCTCATCGGCATCGGCGCCGACATGGCGAAGGCGTGTCCACGCGCATACCTGCTCAACTACAGCAACCCGATGGCCATGCTGCCGTGGGCCGTCTATGCGGGCTCGCCGTTCGACCGCGTCCTCGGTCTGTGTCACTCGGTGCGCGATACCCATCGCCTTCTTGCCGGGCTCGTGGGCCACGACGTGGTCGCTGTGGACTTCCTCACCGCCGGATTCAACCATCAGGCATTCGTACTGCGCTTCGAGCACGACGGCGAGGATCTCTACCCGAGGTTGCGCGAGGTGATCAATTCCGATCCCGAGCTCCAGCGGCGAGTCCGGGTGGAGATCTTCCGCCGCTTCGGCTACTTCCCCACCGAGTCGAGCGAGCATTCGGCCGAGTACGTGCCGTGGTTCATGCGGCACGACCGGCAGATCGAGCACTTCCGGATCTTCGTTGGTGATTACCTGCAGCGCAGCGAGGAGAACCTCGACACCTACGAACGCACCAGCCGCGAACTCCAGTCCGGCGGGCAGCTGACGCTCGAGCCGACGTCAGAGCTGGCTTCCGAGTTCATCCACGCGCACCAGACCGGCCGGGCACGCGAGATCTACGCCAATGTCCGCAACACCGGGCTGATCACGAGCCTGCCGGACGGCTGCTGCGTCGAGGTGGCGTGCACCGTCGATTCCGCAGGCCCCCACCCACACCACGTCGGGACCATGCCGCCGCAGCTCACGGCGCTCAACCGCACATTCCTGAACGTCGTGGAACTCACCGTGCGCGCGGTGGTTGACGGCGACCGCGACCACGTGTACCAGGCGGCGCTCCTTGACCCCAACACTGCCGCCACACTGACCACCCGTGAAACGATCATGATGTGCGACGACCTGCTGCGCGCACATGGAGATCTCATCCCGGCGGCCTTGCGCCCATGAGGGATCGCCGTCGTGTACTGCTCGGCTTCGACTTCGGCGGGACCAAGCTGGCGCTCGCTCTCGCGGGCGCGGACGGCAGGATCGAAGCGACCCGCACGCTGCCGACCCCTGCCGGGCAGGGCGCCGGGACGGCACTGGCCCGTGCGCTAGAGACGGCGCACGATTTCCTCACGGCTGAGCACGCACGCGCCTGCGCCGTCGGCGTATCGACCATGGGGATCACGCATGAAGACCATGTCGAGCTGGCGCCGAACGTGCCCGGCTGGCAACAGCTTCGGCTGCCGCAACGGGTGCGCGAGTCCTTCACGCCCGCACCTGTCGCCGTCGGCAACGACGTTAAAGCGGCAGCGCTCGCGGAGCTGACATGGGGCGAGCTGCGGGGCGTCGACAGCGGGATCTATGTGAACCTTGGCACCGGTGTCGCCGCGACGCTCGTGCTGAGCGGCCGGGTTGTCGAAGGCGCCCATGGAGCAGCCGGGGAGATTGGCTACTGGCTACGGTCGCGCACCCCGGTCGCGGGGGCGCGAGATGGCCATGCCCCGCTCGAGGAGTACGTCGGTGGCGGCGGCACCGCGGCCCGCGCACGCGCCGAACTCGGCGTCGCACGCGGCGTCTACGACCTGGTGCGGCGAAACGACGCTGCGGCCCGCGCCTTCCTGGCCGACCTGTACGACGAGATCGCGGTTCACGTCACCAACCTGGCGATCGCGTTTGACCCGCAACGCGTGGTCCTCGGTGGCGGTTACACACGAACCCGTGAACCGTTGGTCACGGCGGTGCGGGAACGTCTGCGGCGCTACGTGCCGTACCCGCCGGAGTTGCGGCTGGCCCATTTCGGCGCCGATGCGGGTATCGCCGGCGCCATCGCGCTCGCCCAGCAAGCTCTGCACTCCGGCTGACCTGCTCTGTCAAAATCGTTCATCATGGATGTGCACTCTTGGCACAATAAGGCCCAGATCGCTACGATGCGCTCAGGTTGGGTGGAGCTTCATCCCGAGGAGGACTCATGCGTGGCGCTCGGATTTCGGGATTATTGGTATTCGCAATGCTCGCGGCGGGGATCGTCGCCGTTGCGCCGACCTGGGCGGGGCCCGCGTCGGCGTTGACCGGGTTGACCGGGCCCGCGTCGACGTGGGCAGGTCCAGCGCTGGCCCCGTCGGCCACGGCCGCATCGGCGGTACGCGTGGCCGCTCCGCCCGCGTTGCCCGCACCTGTGCCGTGCAATACCTCCGCGGGTTCGTGCTGGGATCCACCCCTCGTCTCGCGGTGGCAATACCAGCTGCAGGGCTCGATCAACTCATCCGGGCAATGTATCTATCCGTCAACCGGGTTCATCAACACCAACATCACAGGAACGTCATTCGCGACCGGGCAGCTCGTGGCGCCCTCGGTGTTCGACATTGACATCTATCAGGACGGCAAGTGCTACACGCCGAACAACTACGCCGTCCTGAACACAGCAGCGGTCAATGCACTGCACGGGCTGGGCGACAGAGTTATCGGTTATCTCGACGCGGGAACCGCTGAGACGTGGCGCCCTGACTACCCCCAATATCAGAGTTTCAATACAAGCTGCGGCGGATGCCTGTTCGGCAAGCCCGTCAGTGGATTCAGGGACGAGTTCTGGCTGAACATAAATACGGACGTCTCAGGAACGAACCCGAACACCGGCCAGACGCAGACGGCGCAACAGTTCATTCTCGACGAGCTATCCGCGCGGCTGGACAAGGCCAGGTCCGCGGGGGTTGATGCGATCGAGTTTGACAATGTCGACGGATACCAGAACAAGACCGGCCTGACCATCACCGCCGCCACCCAGGAACAGTTTGACTCCGCGATCGCTAACCTCGCTCACGGCAAGGGCTTCACGGTCGGGCTCAAAAACGATCTCGGGCAGGCCAACGACCTCCAGCCGTATTTCGACTTCGCTGTCAACGAGCAGTGCTGGCAGTACCGGGAATGCAACTACCCGCCACCAGGGCTGCAGGCATGGCCCACCACCATCGGCAAGGCGGTCTTCAACGTCGAATACAAGCTGGCGACCTCGAAGTTCTGCCCGCAGGCGGACTCATCGAGCTACAACTTCAACTCGATACTCAAGGACGCCAACCTCTACGACGTGCCCTACACGCCGTGCCGCTGAACGCATCGGGCGGCATCGTTGCGGTCCGTGCCTCGGCACGGACCGCAACGAGCCGCCCGGCTCAGTGAGAACGTCCGGTCCTGCGCTGTTATGGCGGACCCCGTTGGGCGGATAAACTGCCAGATTCTGGTGCCCGCTATCCGCTCCATGGGAGGTCACGCATGGCTGCCGAACAGATTCCCGGCATCAACCCCGACATGGCGCCGACCGGCACCGGCTGCGTGGAATGCCTCGCAGGCGATGGGCCCGGCTGGTGGTTTCACCTGCGCCGCTGCACCGAGTGTGGGCAGATCGGGTGCTGCGACTCCTCACCGTCCACGCACGCCAGCCGACACGCGGCGGCGGCCGGGCATCCCTTCCTCGCCAGTTTCGAACCGGGCGAGGACTGGCTCTGGAATGCGGAAACCCAGCAGTACTACGAGGGTCCCGCGCTAGCCCCGCCTACCAGCCACCCCGCCGACCAGCCTGTCCCCGGCCCCGATGGAAAGGTTCCGGCCGACTGGCAGAACCATCTGCGCTGACATTGGGGTTGACGGTGTGAGCCGCGGTCAAGGCCGCCGCGGTCAGGTCGTAACGAAACGTTGCCACGATGCCGAGCGCGATGAAGGCGGCCGCGATCAGCGGCCCGCCCCACTGCACCATCTCAAGCGCGCTGTGCGGCTGGACAACTGGATGCGCCAGGTCGGACGAGACGAATCCTGCCACCGCGAGGATGGCGGCGAGCACGAACGCGCCGAGCGCGAAGACCACGGTCTCTGCTGCGGTCCAGATACCGGTAAACACCCCGGCCCGGCGCGTGCCTGAGACCAGCGCGTCGGCGACGATCGTGTCGGCCAGCATTGAATACTGAAGCAGCTGGAGCCCGGCGTAGCCGATGCCGATGACAAGGACACAGGCATACGCGTACACCGAACCAAGCGCCGGGGTGGCCACGAGCCCGGCGCAACCCGAAAGGAACAGCAGCGATGCGGCAACCATCGCGCCGCGTTTCTCCATCCGGCGCGAAACCCTTATCCACAGCGGCATGGTGAGCAGGATCGGCCCAACCAGACAGATGAACAAGGGAGTCACCGCGCCCGGGTCGCCAAGTGTGTAGGTGGCGAAATACGGCGCGCCCGCCAGCATCAGGCCAGCCGCCAGCATCTGCGCACAGCTGAAGGCAAGCAGCCAGCCGAATGTCGCGTTCGAGCGGATCACGGCGAGCTGCGCCCGCAGCGACGGCTCCGCCCGGTTGCGTGCGGCCGTGGGCGCTCGCGCGGTTCCGGTGAAGGTCGCGAACATCGCCAGCCCCAGAACAGCGGCCATGGCCAGCCCCATCACCCGGTAACCGGCCACGCCGCCGACACCGTCGGCGATCGCAGGCGCGACCGCGCCGGAGACCAGGATCGCCACCCCAAGGAAGATCATCCGCCAGGTCAGCAGTGTGGACTGCTCATGGTAATCGGTGGTCATTTCCGCTGGCATCGCCTTATACGGGACCTCAAAGAGCGCGAATGCCGTCGAGGCGAGCAAGAACGCCGCGCCGACAAAAAGTCCTGCCACGGCGCCGGTCAGTGGCGGGCCCGAGAATGTGAGCGAAAAACACAGTGGCAATGTCAGCGCGCCGGCCAGCAGCCATGGCCTGCGCGGTCCGTGTCGTGAGCGGGTGCCGTCGGACAATCTGCCCACGACAGGGTTGATGATCAGGTCCCAGGCCTTGGGCAAGAACACGGCAGGCCCGGCGATAACGGGGCGGACGCCGAGAACGTTCGTCAGGTAATAAAGGAGCAGCAGGCCAGGCACGGTCCCGAAGGTGCCGGTGCAAAACGAACCCAACCCGTAGCCAATCCTGACCGGCCTCGATACCCGGGTCGCAGCCATGCCTTATTAGACCGCAAAGGCGCGCCGTGCAGATAGCCCCATCATGCCAGGCCGCCGGTGAACCTCGACAATCCTTGACCCAATAGCCGCGATTTGCCAGCCTGGGAGTTCGCGCGCCCGTCGCGAGGCGCATCGGGCGCACCCGGGAGGAAACATGAGGAGATCGCGCACCGTCATCGCAACTCTCTCTGCCGCAGGGCTGGTAACCGCCTTGGGTGTGATATCAGCGCCAGCGGCGGGGGCCAACGCCCGCGAGCAACGGCCAGCGTTATCGGTCGTCGCCGACCACCTCAACAATCCGCGCGGGCTTTCGCCCGCACCTGGCGGCGGGCTCTACCTCGCCGAAGCCGGCGCCGGCGGCGATGTCTGCGTCGATGGAGGTGTGACGTGCATCGGGCTGACCGGCTCGCTTGACCTGGTGCGCACCAGCGGCGTGCAGCGCGTCGTTAGCGGCCTGTTCTCAGTCTCCGGGCCGGGCGGCATCGCGGCCGGGGGCCCGTCGGCGGTGTGGGGCGGCCCGGACGGCACGTTCTACGGCCTGTTCGCGGAGAGCTCGCATGCGGTATCCCCGGAGGGTACGGTCCCGGCGAATCTGCGCGACGCGGCGCTGGCACAGCTTGGCCACCTCGTCCTGGTGAAGCCCGCCGGCTCGATGAAGGACATCTCCGACGTCGGCGACCAGGATTGGACGTGGACCTCGACCCGGATCGACCTCGCCAACGATTTCCCCGACGCCAACCCCAACGCCGTTCTCTACTCGCTCGGGGTCCGCTACGTCATTGACGCGGCCGCCAACACCCTCGTCGAGGTGCAGCGCGGCGGCGCGGTGAAGGTCCTCGCGTTCTTCGGCGTTCCGGCGGGCTCCCAGAGCGACTCGGTGCCAACGTGCGTAGCGCGCGGCCCAGACGGCGCGTTGTACGTTGCGGAGCTGCTCGGCGGCCTCTACTCCCCCGGTGGCGCGCGGGTCTGGCGGGTCGTACCCGGGCAGGCGCCGCAGGTCTGGGCGACCGGCCTGACGACCGTGCAGGGCTGCGGCTTCGGCCAGGACGGCGCATTCTACGCGACCGAATTCCAGGTCGGCGGGCTGAACCTCGGCCCGACCGCCAACCCCGCCGGTGACGTCGTCCGTATCGACCGGCAGGGCCACCGCACCCACCTCGGCGTCGGCGAGCTGTTCTTCCCGTCCGGCTTCGCCGCCGGATCCGACGGCGCGATCTACGTCTCCAACTGCAGCATCGCTCCGGCGACAGGCATGGGCCCGCTGCTGTGCCCGACCGGTGGCCAGGTGGTCCGCATCGGGTGACGGCCCTCACGGCCCTGCTGTGCCACGCCCGCGCAGCCGTTCGGGATAATTATCCTTACGGCTGCGCTGGCGTGACACCGCGACGAGTGGCGGGGGGGAACAGCACGGACAGAGACGACGCCGCACCGTCCAGGAGCGAAACCGAGCCGGACGCCCGGTTCACCTTCGCCAACGAGCGCACCTTTCTGGCCTGGAGTCGCACCGCGCTGGCTCTCGTCGTTGCCGGGCTCGCCGTCGCCCAGCTGCTGCCGCCGTTCCCGGGCGTCCCGTGGGGCCGCCGCGCGCTCGGCGTGCCGCTTATCGTCCTCGGCGCCCTCCTGTCGGTGGTCGGTTACGTCGAGTGGGGGCGGAACCAGCGGGCGCTGCACCGCGGGCAGCCGCTCCCCCACTCGCGCCTACCGGGCCTCCTCGCAGTCTCGATCACCGTGATCGCGGCCGTCGCGGCCGTCGTGGTCCTGCTGTCGGCCGTGCTGCGATGACCTTGCCCGAGGATCCCGCCGAGGAGATGTACGACCTGGATCCCGGGCTCGCGCGGCAGAGAACCGAGCTGGCCTGGACCAGGACCGCACTCGCGTTCGGGGCCCTGGGTGCCGCGGTGGTCAAGGCTTCTCCCGCGGTAGGCGCCCCCGTATTGGCCATGAGCGTGCTGGTCTGGGGACTCGGCCGCCTGCCACCCCGTTTCGAGCGAGGACAGCGTGATCGTCGCCGCCCGCTTCTCCTGATCACTGTCGCCGTGATCTTGGTGTCGGTCGCCGCCCTCGCGGTGGCCATGCTGAGCGGCGGCAGCCCGATCACGCCTGCGCCGCGGCATGCGGGAGAATCCGGGCATGACGGAATCCCGGTCGCCGGTCTCGCTGTTCTCGGGGACCACCGCGTGGGCGAGGTCGCTCGAGACGCCGCTCCGGCAGTTCTTGCGCACCGAGACCGGCAGCGCCGCGGTCCTGCTTTTCGCGACGGTCGCCGCGCTCGTCTGGGTGAACATCGACTCGTCGTCGTATCAGACCGTGTGGGCGACCCGGCTGTCGGTCAGCGTCGGGGGCTCCAGCGTTTCGCAGGACCTGCACGACTGGGTGAACTCCGGGCTGATGACGTTGTTCTTCTTCGTGGTCGGGCTGGAAGCGCGCCGTGAGTTCGACATGGGTGAGCTGCGCCAGCGAAGTCGGATCACGCTCCCGCTGGTCGCCGGGGTCGGCGGGATGGCCGTGCCGATCGCGATCTACCTTGGCCTTAACGCCGGCCAGCCGTCCGCGCAGGGATGGGGGACGGCCATGTGCACGGACACGGCGTTCGCCCTCGGTGCGCTGGCGCTGGTCGGGAGGCGCCTCCCTAACCGGGTGCGCACCTACCTGCTCACCTTCTCTGTAGTGGACGATCTTGCTGGGATCGCTGTCATCGCCTTCGCCTACAGCGGCCGCATCCGGCTCGGGGCCCTGGTCGCCAGCGTGGCCATCTTCGGCGTAATTCTGCTGGTCAGGACCCGCGGCGTGCGTCATGGCGGGCTGTATCTCATGCTCGGGCTGGCGTCGTGGGTCGCGTTCTTCAAGTCCGGCGTCGACCCGGTCGTGGTCGGCCTGGTACTCGGCCTGCTCGCCTACGCCTACCCGGCCGCGCGCAGCGACCTCGAACAGGCGACTGACACGTTCCGGCTGTTCCGCGAGCAGCCGACGGCGGAGCTCGCCCAGTCGGCACGGGTGGGTGTCTGGGCCGCGATCTCGCCGAACGAGCGGCTGCAGCAGCTTTACCATCCATGGACCAGCTATGTCATCGTGCCGTTGTTCGCCCTCGCCAATGCGGGCATCGTGATCAGCGGGGACTTCCTCGCCCGCGCGTACACCTCGCCGATCACGCTCGGGATCCTGGTTGGCTATCTGGTGGGAAAACCGGCCGGGACAGTAGGTTCCGCGTGGCTCGTGACCAGGGTCAGCGGCCGGCGGGTGGTCCCGCCGGTCGGCTGGGCCGCGGTCGCCGGTGTCGGCGCGATCGCGGGGATCGGGTTCACCGTCTCGCTATTGATCGCGTCACTGGGTTTCCACGGCGACCAGCTCAAGGAGGCGAAGCTCGGCGTCTTGTCGGCCGCCCTGTGCGCGTCGGCGATCACCTGGAGCGTCTTCCGGATAACCGCGCTGCTCCCCAAGCGGCTGAGGGTCCGCGCGCTGCTCGGGACATCCGAGGTAATCATCGATCTTGCCGTACCCGTCGACCCGGCCCGCGACCACCTGCGCGGACCCGAGAAAGCGCCGGTCACCGTCGTTGAGTACGGCGATTTCGAGTGCCCCTACTGCGGCCAGGCGGAACCTGTCGTGCGCGAACTGCTCGCCGACTTCGGCGACCTGCGCTACGCATGGCGGCATCTCCCGCTCAACGACGTCCACCCGCACGCCCAGCTCGCCGCGGAGGGAGCCGAGGCGGCGACCGTGCAGGGCGCGTTCTGGGAAATGCATGACCTGCTCTTTCAGCACCAAGACACGCTGACAGGCAAGGACCTGATCCGTTACGCGACTGAGCTTGGTCTCAACACCGACCGGTTCATAAGGGACCTGCGCGAGCACACCGGTGCGGCCAGGGTCGCGGCGGACGTGGATTCCGCCGATCGCAGCAACGTGTCCGGCACGCCGACGTTCTTCATCAACGGCAAGCGCCACCATGGCGCTTATGACATCGCCACGCTATCGGCGGCGGTCAAGGCCGCACGGGCGCGCGCCTCGATCAAAACCTGAGCGTTCCATGATCGCGACAACCATGATCCGCCAGCGCGGAGAGTTTTCAGCACGATCTGCTGAATAATCTCCGATACAGAGGATCAAGGCGGGCGGGTGGCGACCGCGAGTGATCACAGCCCGGCCGTCGTGCCGGGCGGCCTCGGCTCACCCGCCACAGCGCCAGTCCTAGGTCGCAACAACCTCGGCTGTTTCGATCACGATCTCGGAGGTGAGTGTACGGTGCACGGGGCACCGGTCGGCGATGCGCATCAGGTCTGCTCGCTGTTCCGGCGTGAGGTCGCCCGCCAGCGCGATCTCACGGGTGATGTGGTCGAGAAAGCCGACGGAGGTCTCGCAGTTGGCGCAGTCCTCGGCGTGGATACGGTCATGCGACAGCGTGACGGTGGCCCCGGTGAGCGGGTACCCGCGCCGCCGGGCGTATATCCGCACGGTCATGACGGTACAGCTGCCCAGGGATGCGAGCAGCAGATCGTATGGCGTGATCCCGGTGTCGGCACCGCCGAGGTCGACTGGCTCATCCGCGGCGAGCCTGTGGCGTCCTGCGGTCACCGTCGTGGTGAAGACATTCCCGCTCAGGCCATGAACTGTGACGGTCATGTGCCTAGTCTTCCCCGCGTCCCCGCGGCGTGCGGCACACCGCCGCGAACCCACCGCCCCGCGAGCCCCACCGCCCCGCGCGCCGCCGCGAACCCACCGCCCCGCGAGCCCCACCGCCCCGCGCGCCGCCGCGAACCCAACGGTGCCGCGAACCCCGCCGCCCCGCGAACCCCACGTGCCGGGCACCCGCCGACGCCGGGCACACCGGCGCGGCGTGCTTACTGTGTTGAACATGGACCGGGTTGGCTACGTCATCCTCTACGTCAGCGATCTCGCGACCTCAATCGCCTTCTATCGCGACGTCATGGGGTTGCCGTTCAAATTCGAGGATGCGGGATACGCGGAGTTCGCGACCGAGGGCACACGTTTCGCCCTCTACGAGCGGCGGCGCGCGGAGTGGCTGACGGCTGGCCCTGTCGCGCCGGGGCCGGCGGCCGAGGTCGTGTTTACCGTCGATGACGTGGACAGCCACGCGGAGCGAATCGCGGCCCTGGGCACGACCGTCCTCAGCGGGCCCGCCGACCGGCCGTGGGGTCACCGGACCGTGCATGTCGCCGATCCCGATGGTTTCGTCGTAGAACTGGCGCAGGACATTCCGCGCCGCCGTGGCCGCCGCCGTGGCCGCGGCGGCGGCCGCGGCAGCCGGGTCGGCCACCGCGGTCCCGGCACCGCGGGAGCGAAACCCAGCACCACGGCTGCACCCGGTGAGCCGGTCTCGCAAACCGGCAGAAAGCCTCAACAGGCTAGAAACAGAAGAAGATAGCCCAAAAGGCGTATCTTCCGACCGCGCTCCGGCTCTGATCATGCGACACGTTCTGCGGCCGAACGGCCGCTGTCGACAGATCAGGGGGATCGACATGACAGACGTCACCGAGATGACCGAGGCTCAAGCAGCCACCAAACCGACGCCGCCCGAGGTGGCCGAGGCGCACGCCGAGAAGTGGGCGAACGACTATCTCGCCAGGCTGGCCGAGCGGACGCAGAGCCGCCTGATGCTGCTGGCAAACGGCTCGCACGGCTCGCCGGGCGCCCCGAGTGCGCCAAACGGAGCGAGCGCCACGAAGGCACCCGCCGCCGCCAAGCCTGCGATGGGCGAACCCACGGTCGGCCCGTACGTCGCCTTCGACGTTGCCGCGACGTCGCCCATCCAGTTCACCGGCCTGCCACCGTACCGGCCGAACAAGATCATCGCCGCTGGTGAGCAGGCGTTCATCGTCGCGTACATGTTCGTCAACCCCGTAGCCGACGTCCAGCACGGCTTCGCGGTCCCGCCGACCGTTCAGCTAGGCGGGCGGCGGTGGCGGCTCACGCTCGATCAGATCAACCTTAAGACCGGGCAAATCCTGGCGCCGCAGGTCCGCACCGGGATCTTCGGAAGTCCGGCTCCGTCGCTGACCGTACAGGTCTTCAGCCTCGTCACGCCGAACCCGGGACCAGATCCCGCGCTGATCGAGGCCAACATCACGCTCGACATCGTGGATCCAGCCCAGCCGTACGCCGCCTTCGTGACGAGCTTCTTCGACGTGGACGACGACCCCGGCTTCCTGTTCGTCCCGCCTGCCCCGGCGGGATGGCGGCACGAACTGCCCAACCGCTACCTCGTCTACAGCGCGTAGCCGCAGACACCTCGCGGCGGCGTGACACGCCCGCGGCAGCCGTTCAGAACAATTATCCCGAACGGCTGCCGCAAGCTGACGCGCCGAACCCGCGGCGCCTACCCCCACAGCGAGTCCAGCGCCGTGTCTACCTGTGACGCAAGCGCGGCGACGCGCGGGATCACGGGCCGAACCGGTCCCGCGTCCACCTCCTCGCACACCGCCAGCGCGGCTTTGTGCAGGAAGCGGCTCAGGGGCGCGTAGCTGTGCCGGTCATCTCGGGCGGTCCTGTGATGGTGCATCCGCAGCGGCGCGTACAGAAAAAGCTGGTCGCGGGCGCGGGTGACGGCGACATAGAACAGGCGATGTTCCTCCGCCAGCCCGCTGGGCGTGGCCAGTGCCAGGTCCGAGGGAACCGACCCGTCGACCAGGTGCGGCAGGTGAACGATCGGCCATTCCAGCCCTTTAGCGGAGTGCACCGTGGAGATGACGAGGTAATCCTGATCGAGCCGAGGCGGCCCGGCCAGGTCGGACGTGGAGGCCGGTGGGTCGAGCGCAAGGTCGACGAACGCGTCGTGCAACGATGGCCTGGCCGTCGCGGCGTCCGCCAGCCGCTGAAGATCGGCGATACGAACCCCGGCATCTGGGTAGCGAGCCTGCAGCGCAGGCCGCATGGCGGCGAGGATCGCACCGGCCCGCTCGGCGGTTCGCTTCAGCGTGGCGGCCTCCAGCAGGCCGCCGATGGTCATTGCCACCAGCTGCCTGGTACGGTTCGGCGCCAAGTGCAGCGCCACCGGCCAGCGGTCGAAGGGCGCCGGGTCGTGCGGGCGAAGCTCCGCGATCATCCGGCGCGCGTGGACCGGGCCGATGCCGTCATGCAGCCTCAGCATCCGGAACCAAGCGAGGTCGTCGGCGGGGTTGTCGACGACACGGGCGGCGGCCAGGAAGTCCTTGACATGGGCCGCCTCGGTAAAACGCAGCCCACCGTACTTGACAAACGGAATGCGGGCGGCGGCAAGCTCGAGCTCAAGCACGTCGCTATGGTGCGCGGAGCGGACCAGGACGGCCTGGTCACGGAGCTCCCGGCCGGACTCGTGCGCCTCGAGCACGCGGGCGCGGATCTCGCGCGCCTGCGTGGCCTCGTCGTGGCAGCGGACCAGTAATGGCGCGGGCCCGTTGCCCCGCTCGCCGGTCAGCGTCAGTTCGAGATCTCCAGTTTGCGGCCTGATCGTATTCGCCAGGACGAGCACGGGTTCGCGAGAGTGGTAGTTCCGGGTCAGCCTGATGATGGCGAGGCCGGGATAGGTCGCGGCGAGGCCGCGCAGGTGCGCGGGATCGGCACCGCGGAAGCCGTACACCGCTTGAGCGTCGTCACCCACGCAAGTCAGGCCCTGCCCATCCGGAACCAGCAGTCGGACGATGTCGGCCTGCACCGTGTTGACGTCCTGGTACTCGTCAACCAAGACCACGTCGAAGAGGGCTCGAAGGGCCGGCCCGGCCGCCGCGTCGGCGCGTGCCGCCCGCCACAGCAAGAGCAGGTCGTCGAAGTCGACCAGCCCGTGGCCGCGCTTGTGGGTCACGTAATCGCGGAACAAGCGGCTCAGCCCGCCGGTGAAGTCGGTGCACCAGGGGAAGTCGGCCGCGACAACGTCGCTCACCTTTCGTTGGGTGCTGACGCAGCGCGAGTAGATGTCGGCGCAGATGGGCGCGCGTGGCGCACGGCGCCCGGTCTCCGCGAGACCGGCCTGCGGGCGCAGCACGTCGAGCAGGTCCGCGGTGTCGGCCGGGTCGATGACGCTGAAGGCGGGGGGCAGCGAGAACGCCTCGGCGTGCGCCCGGGTGATCCGGTGGGCGATGGCGTGGAACGTGCCGCCCCAGACTCGGCCGTTGCTTGCTCGCCCGTTCTGTGCCCTCCCGTCCGGCGCGTGCCCGTCTGGCGCGTGCCCGTCCGGCGCTGCCACCGCCGCGGCCGCCCTGGCCAGCATGTCGTCGGCGGCGCGGCGGGTGAATGTCAGCAGCAGGATCCTGTCGGCGGCTACGCCCCGGCCCTGCAGCCACGCCACCCGTGCGGCGAGCGTGGCGGTCTTGCCTGTACCCGCGCCGGCGAGCACAAGCAGCGGTCCCGAGCCATGGGTGGCCGCCCGGCGTTGCTCGCCGTTCAGCTGATCAAGTGGGGCCGAGTGATCGAACACCCGGACGAATATAGCGTGCCGGCTGCCACGAGGCAGCTCACGCCACGCTGTACTCAAGCCTCGATTTGCTCAAGCCTCGATTTGCTCAAGCCTCGATTTGCTCAACAGTCGATCGAGCCGCTGGCGACGCCGTCGTGCGGTCTCCGCGGCTGGCCGTGGTCCGCTGGTCAACTGCGCGGATGCGTGTGGCTGGTCCACGCCTGCCCATCCCACCAGCGCAGTCGCGAGTCATCCTGAGGATCGGCGTACCAGTTCGCCGCCGGCAGGCTCGCCCTGGCCGGAGGTGGCGTGGGAGCCGATCCGCCCGCTGGCCCGGAGCCGGACGAGCTCGGATACCCGACACCTTGCGGCCGAGCGGCACCGAAATCTGACGAGCCCGCATACCCTGGCGAGCCCATATCCCCTGGCCAGCCCGCATATCCCGGCGAGCCCATATCCCCTGGCCAGCCCGCATACCCGGGCGAGCCCGCATAGCCGGCGCCCTGCGGCTGAGCGGCACCGGCCGCCGACGCCCACTGGTAGGCGGCGGCATCCGGTTGCTGGCCTTCTGCGCGGCGCAGGCGCATCACATCGATGAGGCCCCGGACCATTGCGACCAGGCCAACGACCATCGGCCCGTAGCTGATGAGGTACCTGCCACCGCTAGAGGCCGCGGCGTAGGTTGCGACGGTAATCACCAGGCCGACGGCGAAAAAGGCAAGCCCATAGAAAAAGAGCGGCCAGCCCCGGCGGCCACCCCCACCCCACCACGAACGTCTTCTTCTCGGCCGCGGGCTGTTCGTCATGGAGCACGATTCTGGCGGAAGCACGCACGGCGGGCAAGCGGTTCGCCCGAATCCGCCGAAATGGATGAGACATCAAACCATTTGATCCATCTGGCCGCCCCTCAAGTTGATCGAGTTGCTCGCCGAATATGACGAGCGCGACGGGATCGCGCTCCTCCAGTCCATCGCGATGCTCGTCTGACTCGACCAACTGGCGATATCCCCATCTAGCTCGGAACCCTCGTTCGTATGCCGTGGTTCCTCGTCCGTAAGCACGTAAGCACGAAAGCACGAAAGCACGAAAGCACCAGCCGAGCGGAATTTCACAATCCTCAATGACAAACAACTCCACGGGTAACCATTGAGGACGCCTGAATACCGAGTTGTCAGGGACAGGAATCTGAAGCACCTGTCGATATAGCTCCATGCCAAGTACTGGGTATGTGTCCCCAATCGTTCATCCGCCGGAGACAGGCACGTCAAGCTGGACGACTCGCCGCGCCGAGTCGAGGTGAGCTCGGCCAGTCGCACCCCTTTGTACCTGGCTTTGACCGTCCGTCAGACGGACGTAGAAAGCATCGATCTCATCATCATAAGACCATCGGATTTTGCTCCCAGCCGGCGAGCCCTCAATTATGCCGTCGGACAATTGGCGACGCAAGTCGAGGATCTCGACACCGACGACGTCACCGAAGTCAGTTAGATCCACGACACAGTCGACGTCAATTGCGCGGATCCCTTCGGGCTCGGCAAATCTTATCGATAGGACACCGGCGTGAGTAGATGTAAATGGAACAAACTCGCTCATGGCGCGCCTCTATGGGCACTCATGATCTTGCCGGTAGCCTTACTCACGACAACGGTCATGTCATTCCCTGGTCGTAGTATACAGTTCGATCCGGGAGATCCTTTAGCGACTGCGCCATGGTCGATTGTCTCATCCACCACGCTTCCGGGGATTTGGCGAACGGGACCCGTGTCGTTGAGATAGTGAGCACTGTAGGGTCGTAAGTATTCGGAAGTCCTGTGATCGGGCATGCCAGCAGTCGGCGTGACCTGTTTGCAGTAGCGATGCCGTGGCGAGGATAACCGTGCTGTGTCAGCCGGGCGGGGGTGGCTGTGCCCAGGCGCGCAGGTCGGCGGG
>WNGB01000930.1_pt1 | contig 47515 bp, 44 predicted proteins | sample 5400681 | NCBI WGS metagenome assembly WNGB01 (sample SAMN13153367, study PRJNA577476) | soil metagenome | isolation source: 115 cm soil or saprolite under grassland replicate 2 | place: USA:California | collected 2016-06-15
CCAGCGGTCAAGCGGGATCCGAGACGGTCAGCTTAGCGTTTGCGAAGATCGACCTTGAATACAAGCCGCAAAAGGCTGATGGGTCGCTCGATACAGGGATTCATTTCAAGTACGACCTCAAAGCCAACAAAGAAGGCTAGGAACGATCCCGGTTGGCGACGGAAGCAGGACCTGCTCGGGAAGCTCGTGGAGCAATCAGAAACTCCGACACGCGAATTGACCGTCGAGGAGGCACTCGAACTCGCCATTTTGCTGCAGAAAAATGAGCAGCTCGCGGAGGCCCAGGAGGTGTATCGCCGCGTTATCGAGGTGGCCCCAAATCATCCTCGCGCCCTGCACTATGCTGGCGTACTTGCGCATCAACAGGGGCGCAGCGACGAAGCGGTCGCACTCATCGAGCGCAGCCTCGCCCTAGTGCCGGATCAAGCGGATTGGTATAGCAACCTTGGCATCATATTCCAATCGGATGGTCAGCTGAAACAAGCGATAGACGCCTATCGGCGTGCGGTCGCCATCGACCCGAGCCACGCGAATGCCTACAGCAACCTCGGCGTGGCGCTAAGGGCGATTGGAAAACCGTCTGAAGCGGAAGCAGCTTATCGCACAGCCATTCGACTAAATCCAGAGCACATTGACGCGTACACGAACCTTGGCATCCTGCTCAATGGGTTAAAGCGAACTGAGGAAGCGGCAGCGTGCTACTGCAAGGTAATCACGCTCCAGCCAAAGCACCGGGAAGCGCGAAAGCTATTGGCCCTTGCGCATTGTACGCTGGGGGAGATCGGCGAGGCCGTGCACATCTTCGAACAATGGCTCGAAGAAGAGCCAGGAGATCCGATTGCGCTGCACATGCTGGCGGCGTGCACTGGTCGAGGTGTGCCGGCGCGCGCATCGAACGGATTTATCGAAAGAACCTTCGACAGTTTCGCCTCCAGCTTTGAATCGAAGCTTGAGAAGTTGTCGTACCGCGTTCCGGCGCTCGTGGCAGCAATGCTGGAGGATTCGCATCTCAAGCCGTCAAAGCGCCTTGACGTGCTAGACGCCGGCTGTGGAACGGGGCTCTGCGGTCCGCTGGTTGCTCCTTATGCGCGCCGATTGGTGGGCGTTGACCTCTCCGCGGGAATGTTGGCGCACGCGAAAGAGAAGAACGTCTACGACGAACTGCTGAAAACCGAGCTGACGCAGTACCTGTGCGACAACCGGGGCGCATTCGACGTAATCGTGTCGGGCGACGCTCTCGTGTATTTCGGCGACCTGAAAGACGTCGTAGCAGCCGCAGCAGCAGCACTGCGGCCGAACGGGCTCCTCGCATTCACGCTCGAGCACGCGATCGGAGGCGAGGCCGATTTCGACTACCGTCTGGGATTGCACGGCCGTTATAATCACACTCGCGCCTACGTAGAGCAGTTGCTCGCCTTCTCAGGGCTGCAGCCCGAGATCGCTCAAGCCGAATTGCGCATGGAGGCAGGCGTACCGGTGGGGGGGGTGGTGATTCGGGCAACAAAGTCTGTTGCAGCTCGTTCTTAACCATGCCCCCCCTGGGGCCCGGACATAAACAAGAAACGCGCTACAGCTTTCGATCCGCCTCGCTAAACGCAATCGTGCGTTCAAGCTTGCCGGTCGAATCCGACACACGAATCTCACCTGAACGAAAGCTGGCGCGGATTTGCCCTCTCGCGGTGATATTCCTTAAATAACAATCCAGTGATAGCCACCAAGATGCTATTTGCTGTCAGGAAGCCACTGTTTTTCGCTTGACGCAAGGTATCGTAGTGTCTCCACATCTCGATGTGTGTTTTATCAGGCTTAAACTGATCATTCTCTGGAGTGTCCATATATTTTCCTCCTAAGCGTTTCGAAGCCTAACGAGAACAAGATCAGCCACCGCGGGCTAACCGAGCCTAGCTACGAGCTTCGATCTTCTAGCCACGTTTCCCAGAAAAGTTCGCCGTCCAGCGGTTAGTAACTGTCTTGGATTCAAGCATAGATTGGATCGGTTTTGAGTGCGCTGTTAAGGACGATCAGGAGTTTTCGCATCGTGGCGGTTAGGGCAAGTTTCGCTGGCTTGCCAGCGGCACGCAATCGTCGATAAAAAGTGCGCAGGATTGGGTTGTGTCGAGCAGCTACTAAAGCGGCCATGTACACGCCGTGGCGGACATAGCGACGACCGCCATAGATCGCACGTTTGCCGCGCATCCCTTCCGCTGTCTCGGTTAAATGGCGCTACTCCAACCAGCGCGGCAACTTGACGCCGATTGAGTTGTCCCAGTTCAGGCATCTGCGCCAGGAGCAATGCGGCCGTGCGCGCACCTACTCCGCTGATCGCCGTCAACTTTTCTGCTTTGGTTGAGAGCTCTGGCGATGCTTTGATCTGGACTTCAATGAGCAAATTAAGTTGCTCAATCTGCTTTTTGATTTGTTTAATCAATCTGCGATTTAACATTCGCACCAAAGAGTCACCCAAACGTGCGCCGCGACCGGCCGGCTTGGTCGCTCCAGTAATTGTTCGAGTTTACTTCACACGCCCAAGGGCAGGCGCGGATCAAACTAACCGGCGCTCGTAATCTCTCGATCAAAAGCAGCTGCATCGTGGATCTCGCACCTGCCTCCCTTTTGCCCCAAATCAGGATCCCTTTAAAGAAGATACACGCTGCATCGTTTGGCTAGGCGCAGATGAAGATAAACACACAAGGCCTATCCCCAAATCGTTAACAAACCTGTGCCATTGCACTCAAAACTCCCAACCGCCACCCCACAATGTCGGCGGAGCCAACTCAACAATATTGCCCGCTGGATCACGAAAATAGATCGAACGCCCACCTTCGGGCCAGTCAACCTCTCGTTCGATCGAGATTCCAGCCTGACGCAATTGCTTCCGCCACGCGTCAAGGTCCTCCGGCTTTGCAGCGAACGCCACGTGCCCAGCCCCTGAAGTCCCGTGGGGAGGAACATCCCGCCCCGGTGCAGCGCTCTTGCGAGGATCAAAAATCAGCAGAACTCCACCACCACATCGGAAAACCGCAGCCCGATTGCCACGCTCTATCACTTCCAATCCAGCGCGTCGTGATAAAACCGCTCCGCAGCGGCCAAATCCGCCGCATACAAAACCGTCTCAAAGATTCTGCTTGGTTGCATTGTAACAATTCCAGAATCGCGCCGCCTAACGACCCAAGCTCAGCGACGGCGGCCACGAGGGGCGGCGATTGCAACCGAAGCGCGATGCCGCCGTTCGCTGCAGCGCATGGTTGGGCGGCGTTCTCATGGCCAGGAGTATGAACGGTTCATTGAAAAGCGAGGATGTTCACCATGTAAAAAAAGAACGTAGACAATGCTAGCTGGGTCTAACGAGACAAAGATGGAATTTTTCCGTAATATTTCACGGAATTATTCCGTCTAACCCGCTTGCTTACCTGGGGAGAGCCCGACAAAAGCAGAATCATGCAAGAATTGTTCCGAATTATCTGGCGTTGGGGAAGCGGAATTGAATCGCGCGTGATTCTTTCAAGTTCGAGAAACGCTGTGAGGATTTCATACGCACGCACGATGAACCGCTCTCCGTTGCGGTGCGCGTGAATAACGAAGATGTCTCGTCCCTCTGATTCCACGCTTACGATACAACCCCAACTTCGCCCCGCCGCGCTGAGGTTGTCAGCTATCAGTTCCCAATAACGTTTCACGCGATCCGCATTCTGCCTCGTCTGCTCTCCATACGACAACCGTTTTTTCCTCGCGTCGCGTCGCACTTCCCGCTAAAATGAATTTCCATGATTCCGCTTTTATCGGGCGGTCACGACAGAAGCCAATCGGGTTAGACCCCTAGCAACTCTTATGCGACAGCTCACTGTTATACTGACCGCACTAACGGTTGCCACATTTCAAACGCACGCTGGAAGTCTCGACTGGCTTTTTGATGTTGCTAACAACGATAATATCGCACGTAGACAAGCCCAATTCTTGGTGTGGGATGGTGTGTCGCATCCCTTCTCAGCGCATTTCGAGAAGGTAGACATTGTAGACAAAGATTGGCCTTTTTATCTCTTTAACGTTGTAATCACCAGTCCAAGCGCCGGAGCAGAGCGCGATCGCAGCTCATACCTGGTCTGCTTCAAGCTGACTGAACATACAACCGAATTCCGCATAGTTACCGTTATTCAATACGCTTCAGACCCGCCGACAGAAAACGAGATTACGATAGATAAGCGTCTTAATGGATGGCCAGTTTCGCCGCCTTGGAAAGCGGGAGGTGATCTACCATACAATATCAAGCCTCCTGGCTTGAGCATCGTGTTAGACAAGTGTCGCACTGGATCAGACCAGTAACACCGTTGCTCGTCCTGCCGGTAACGCAGGTTCAATTCATCTCACGTAATGGCGACAACGAGTGATGATGGGGGTCAGCGGAGTGATGATGGGGCGCAGCGCAAATAGCCCGGTTTTCGCCCGTCAATCAACTGAGCCTTGTAGCGGCCGCCGAAGAGATGCCCCAGTGCCGATGCCGCCGGTTAAATCGCTGTGTATAGGTACCAAGCAGCCACTTCATTCCCACAGCTAGATTCGGCTGCGGCGTCTCCAAAACCAGATGAAAATGATTGCTACGTCAGGCAATAGGCATGCACTTGCCATCCAGTCTTTAAACAAGCTTGGCCTAAGGTCCTCAGAAACTCCACTCGATCCGCATCATCGTAGTGGATCGCTTCGCGCCGATCGCCTCGGCTCATCACATGATAACGCGCTCCAGCGTATTGAATGCGCAGCGGTCTCGGCATGGCCGCATCGGTACTCAGAGGCTGCCGAGTGTCAATAGTTAGCTCTGACCCCTTAACCCAAACGCTGCGAAAACCAAACACACACGAGCGCAAAGGTACAAATCAAAAGAGAAAATGTTCTCACACTTCGGGTTGTGCCTCTTTTGCTCTCCACACGGCAACGACAAAGTGATATATCTGATTCGCAGTGAATCAGAGCCCCGCAGATCCATTCCTATGATTGCTTTTTCAAAGGAGAATTGTGATGAATTCAGCGCATAGCATTGTTCGTGCAACGCGTGACTATGAGGCGTGGCTCGCGAGCCAGGTTCGAGTCGTTAGACCGGGCCTGCAGGCGAAACACAAGTTGATGGCGGAGGACGGTTTTTCGTTTTTGCGTGCGACGTTTTATCGCTGGGCGCAGTTGTTTCCCGCGCTGTTTCCGAAACTCGCTCGCGCGCCAAAGGTTTTGGGGGTTGGAGATTTGCACGTCGAGAATTACGGCACTTGGCGCGACGCCGAGGGCCGACTGGTCTGGGGCATCAACGATTTCGATGAGGCATGCCCGCTCCCTTACACGAACGATCTGGTGCGACTCGCCACGAGCGCGTGGCTAGCGATTGAAGCGGACGATCTGGCGCTTGGTCGCGGGGCCGCCTGCAGGGTGATCTTGGAAGGTTACGCCGCGGGGCTCGAGGATGGTGGTCGGGCGGTGGTGCTCTCGGAACACAACCGCTGGCTGCGCGACGCAGTGACGAGCCGGTTGCGTGATCCCACGCAGTTCTGGCGGAAGCTGGCTGCTCGGCCCGTGGTGCGCGACGTTCCAACGGAGGTACGGTCGCTGCTCGAAGCGGCGCTGCCGGAGACGAGACTGGAGTTGCGCATGGTGTATCGGCAGCCGGGTTTGGGCAGCCTCGGCCGTCCCCGCTTCACCGCTCTGGCAGAGTGGCGCGGGGGAAAAGTTGCGCGCGAGGCGAAAGCTTTAGTGCCCTCAGCATGGTTGTGGGCCGCGAGTACCGCGGGCAACAGGCAGATTTATTATGATGAATGCTTACGACGCGCAGTGCGGGCACATGATCCATTCCTGCAGACGCAGGGTGCGTGGATTCTGAGGCGGCTTTCAGCGTACTGCAGCCGGATCGAACTGAGGCAGATACCGCGCTGGAGCGATGAGCAGAGATTGCTGGGGACGATGGGATATGAACTGGCCAATGTGCATCTAGGCACCCGTGGCGCGAGCGCGCGAATCCGGGCGGATTTGCGTAGCCACAAACCGAAATGGCTGCGTCAGTCCGCCGAGGCGATGGCCGAAGCGACGGTCGCAGATTGGAAAGAATGGAAAAGAAAGACCGTGTAACCGGCTCGCAAGCCGAGACCGCCATTCCACGGCTCGCCAGTGATTTTTTCCCGCGAAGCGATCCGGTTTGAACTTCCAGATTCGCGAGCGAATCGGACCGAGACATTTCTCCCGAGCGCAGTAGTAATGGAAAAAGAAGCAACCCCCTTGCGCCCGAAATTCTGATCATCTTCAAACTTAGTGCCGCCTCTCGCCGTCGTCAGGAATCGGCTATGGGTAAGGCTGGAAGGCGGATCGGACATGGGATCAGGGGACTGGCAAAATCACGCTATAATCCGGGCCTCGACTTCGATATTGTCGATCCGGCCACTGTCTTTCTTGGTTACTTCGTCTTCCGTCAGCTTTTGCAGGAACACAGTGGCCGCGACTGTCAGATCGGCAATGGCATTGATCCTCGGGCCTGGCCCTTCGTCCACCAATGGCAGACGCACCAGTCGGCGTGTGTCCGGAAAAAACACCTCGACGCGGGCGCGCAAGCCTTTCTCACTCGGGTGCAGGCTTCCATCGTCATCTTCAGTGGCAAGCTCCTCATCGAGGAGGCGCCGGCGTTTCAGCGAGATGCCAAACACGCTGCTGTTGGTTTGCACAGTGCCAAAAGCTGGGCTGCCAGTGCCCTCGTCTTCTTTGTCGCCTTTTCCAAAGAATGTCGCACGACCTGAGAAAACGCCGTCCTCGTCATCAAAACCCGGATGATTCTCCACAAGCTCGGCATCGGGAAGCTGCCGCGAGCCCCAACAATAGTCCGGCTGGTGCGCAATCGTGATGCCACCGCGTTTGGTGCGTATTTGCCGCACTGTTCGGGGCAGACCGAGGCTGTGCCCTTCGCGCTTGGCAGTGAGAGTCTCCGCCGCATCTGTGACTTCAGCGCCATCGTCCGTGCGAAAAATCTGTCCGTCGAGCCCGGTTGTCGTCGAAGCACCTCTGCCATTTGCCGTGCTGGATGAAGTCGGCGGGGTCTTGAATTTTCCAATGGCTGTGCCGGTTTCCCCATCAACATGATCCACATCGTTCGGTGTCTCTAAGCCAAGCACTGCGGCATCCAGCGGGAGGATGGTGTCTTTTCCCGTCTGGCCGTCCACTGGAATAATGTGTTGCATCGCCTGAAATGCGCTTACCGCCGCAATGGTCTGTTTGCCGTAAAATCCCCGGGAACTATTTCGCGCGCGCGCACCGGCAATATTCAGACTGGGTTGTCCATTGTCCGCCAGCAGATTCAAAGCATCTTGCAGAGGCCCGACGCCTGTGAGCGATTTTACCTGACTGAACCCGAGCACGCGATTCCCAGCAGCGATCTCTTGGAGAATCGGATCGCCTGACAGCAGTTGGGACTTGAGCGTCGCCGGAGGCGGAGGTGGCTGCGGCTGGCCGCCCTCCGCGCCGCGCACCGCAGCGAGCATATTCACAATCGCCTTGCCCCAGGCTGATAGATCAAAATGCTGAGGGTCGTCATGATCGCCGACATGGAGATCGAGCACACAGTGAAACGCGGGAATCATCCAACTGCCCCGCCGCACGCTGGCAATGAGATACTGGAGCGCCAGCCTCTCGTATTGCGCCTGCGTAAAACCAGGATCAGGCGAATCAATGTCCGAGGTTCCCGGCCCCATTCTCGGCTGAACCAGCTCATGGTGTAGAAAGTAACCGCGGAAAATCGTCGGCTTGGGGGCCCCCGAGAGCGTGCGCTCGGGGTGCAACTCGAACTGCGTCGCCCGGAACGGCGTGCCATAGTCGTTGTCCATTTTCGTTTCTCCGAGCCGCGTGATGTAGATGTGCGTTTTGCCTCCGCTCAGATTTGCGAGGCGATTCCCGCTCCATTGTGAGGTGTTGATGAAGTTCGGGTCGAACGTCTGGCCGGCGCTCAGCTTCGTGCTGGTATCGTGGATCATGAAATACTGTGCCAGCCTTGCCGCGGGGTTGTTTGTGTCCGCGCGCGAGACGGAGGCATCCAACGAGCCGCCAGCAGTGTTTTCGGGAATGTTATGGAGCTGCAAATACGCGCGCAGTTGCGTCACGGTCAGGTTCAACGTCTGCGGCGCGCCAAGAAGTTGTTCGACGATTGGCGGCAGCGTCGCCGGAGTATCATCCACGTTGCCGCCGCGCTTCACAAAGCGCAGGAGACAGCGTGCTTGGTCCCGCGGCGAGCCGGCAAAGGAAAGATGAGGTTGGTCAAATGAGCAGCGTGTATTCATAAGTTTAGTATTCGCCTTTGAACAGTGTACTGTCCGAAATCCTTTTCGAGGTTACGCAGAAATTCTCGCGCACCAAACCTCCTCCACAAAGCGCCGGTACCGTAGTCGTTCCTTTCGCCTCGGAGTATCTGATCGGGGTCAGAGCATATTATCCACACCGCCGAGCAAATTTGAAACATAGCTGGCACTTCCCATTCTTAACCGATCAGCAATCCCTTCGCCCTCTTGAGCGTGTGCGCGCGTGCGCGGCAGGGAGAAGGACTGAGGCGCCGCCGGGGCCGTCTGGCGAACGCGCGTAGTCACCCCGTAAAAATTCACTCAGAAGCTCCAGGAAGCGTAGCCGATCGCGATCATCATGAATAATGCGCTGCCGACCGTTGGCACGCAGGCAGAGATAGTAGACGGCGTCCTCAAATTCCACGCGCAGGGGACGAGCTATGCTCCACGATCATCAAAACCGCAACCGCTGCATTCAGAAGATACGCGATCTTAGGGAATTGATCGGATTGCCGCTGCCCGACGAGCAAGGCCAACATCGACAAAGAAAGCGTGCGCGGATTGCGCCCACCTTGAACGTGCGCGGCGCAATCAAAAGACTCCGACAAACGCGCTCTACGGATTGCCGGATTTCAGTTCAATGGCCTCCTTGAATTGCTTGTAAAGGGAAGCGGCGGCTGATAACCTGAGCAAGGAAGAAGAGAGCGCCCAATGCGAGTCAAGTGGCTCATCATGCCGTGCAAGGTTCCCCCAAGGACTGACGAGCCGATTACACCTGCCGACATTCAAAAACTATTCACCGGACCACGCGGTCTCGCCGAATTCTGGTGGGACGTAACAAGGGCGGTTGATTTTAGAGAGTCGTTGGTGTTAGACCGATGGTTAACCCTCGATTTCGATCGAACCGGTTATCGCGGCGGAGCTGATTACGGTGTCGATCGCGATAGATTGAAAGCCGCTGCTCTGACAGCTGCACGTGATGCTGGCGTTAGCATTGACGAAGACGGGTATATTCTCCTCTACTTGAGTGACGCATTCGACACCTTCGGTTCACTCAAGCGTGTCGTGGTGGCACATGGCAGCGAGCAAATTGTCCACGCACACGAGATGGGCCACGGCATCGGGCTCAACCATACGTTTGGGGGATTCTCACCCCCAACTCTGTCACTGGATGGTCCGACATCTGGACAGAACCCCGCGCTCGCCCCACCGAATCTGATGCACGTCGCCGAATACGGCGATTATGCAGACGTGATGAGTGCACTTACGCCGTGGGACAAAGGCGGGCGTGGGCCAGGCCTGTGTGGCCCCCTGCTCCGGGACTTAGATGGAATCTCCGACGACCACATTGTGAAGATCGATGACGCGTCACGTTTTGTACCCGTGACCCTGGCGCCGCTGACTGAGTGGGACTCGTCGCTACCGCGTCTCGTTCGTCTCCAAGTGCACCGACCGGCTGCCGGCATGAATGGGCCGGAACGCCCTGGCATCTACAATTATTTCATTGAGTTCAGGCTGGCCAGCGGATGGGACAGTGGCTTGCCTAGCGCAGGCGTTCTGATCCATGAATTACGTCCCGTTCCAGAAGCCGACTCGGACAATCCAGATCCACGTCTTAAAGCGCGCATCGTTCGCCTTTGTCGGGCGCGGCGAGGGCTTTACGATTCCCCGCTAGCCGAGGGAGAACGCTTCGTGGATCCGGACCGTGGCTTTGCCGTTCAGGTCGAGCGTATTGATTTAAGTCGAAAGGAGGCGGTGATCGCGGTACAGGTTGGCTATCAGTGGTCCCTGGCCGAACGCTTCCGCGCGGTTCAGGACTGGGCGACGCAGCATGGATATGTGGGGGGATTTCCGAACTTCCATCAGGCGAACTACGGCATCCGCTATGGCACGCTTATGATCAAGTCCTCGGCTGCTGCCTGGCGTGACATTCCGGCTGTCGAACTCGGTAACCCCGCCTCGGTGGAGGGACGTTTTCGCGCCGTCAACGACTGGGCGGCGCGTAATGGTTACGTGAGCGGCTTTCCCAATTTCCATGAAGCAGATCATGGCAGCGGCACCGTTTATGGCACGATTCTGCTCAAGCCTGGGTTTGCCCAATGGCGAGACGTTCCGATAGGCGCGCTCCACAACCCAACGTCGGTGGAAGCGCGGTTCCGCGCGCTCAACGACTGGGCAAACGCGCGTGGTTACACCAGCGGATTTCCGAATTTTCACGAGGCCGATTATCGCAGCTTCCCGGTGCTCCTCTTAAAGTCAGATGTTGCCGACTGGCGAGACATTCCGGCAGTGGAGCTGGGGAACCCAACTTCGGTGGAAGCACGCTTCAGGGCCGTAAACGACTGGGCTGCCCGGAACGGTTATCTCAGCGCTTTTCCCAATTTCTACGAAGCGGACTATGGCAGCGGCACGGTCTACGGAACACTCCTGATCAAATCTTCCGCTGCAGAGTGGCGTGACATTCCGGTCGCGGAATTGGGCAACCCCACTTCCGTCGAAGCGCGTTTCAGGGCGGTCAACGATTGGGCAACGCGGAACGGTTATGTCAGCGGTTTTCCTAACTTCCACGAAGCCAATTATGGTAGCGGAACAGTCTACGGCGCGATTCTGCTGAAGCGTGGATCCGCTGATTGGCGCGACATTCGCGCGTCAGAACTATACTGACAACAGCAGGCGTTCTGCGCGGTTGAATTTCCTTGCTGGACGTGACACCTGCGGCCACAATCATGCGTTCTTTCGCGTCATGGAACAGAATCTGAGATGGGCGCCTCTACCCCATAGGTAGTCGATTGCGTTGCCGATTGCGTTTGGCTCGCCGTACGTGTTGGGAGTTGGTCACCGTGCAGTTAGCGGGAGCGACTCGGCTAGGCAGCGAGGCTTGCTCAAATAACTGTTTGAACATAATGTTTTTGACGTGGCAGCGTCCAAGCCCGCGAAAAGAGAAACGCCATTCGAGCGGTTTAAGCGTCTTACAACGCGCGTCGTTTCCGTCCCGCACGCTGAGATTCAGAGGCGAGAAACGCAGTGGAAGAACGGACGCAAGCAACATAAGAGTCATCATAGGCATCGTTAGTGATTTTTGTCGCCTTGTGCTCGTGCATCTGGATCACATTAACGTCCATGCTGGCGCGCGCTGTTGATTGACCGCAGATCGGCGCACTCGCATAGTGCCGCTCTCATGGCGATTGAGTTCACGCGCAACTTTTGCATCATCGCGCACATTGATCACGGCAAGACGACGTTGTCGGACCGGTTGCTTGAGCGCACGGGCACGATCCAGGAGCGTGAAAGGCAGGACCAGCTCCTTGATTCAATGGATCTCGAGCGGGAGCGCGGGATCACGATCAAAGCGCACCCAGTGGCAATGCGTTACACGAGCAAATCCGGCCAAAGCTATCGGCTGAACCTGCTCGACACTCCGGGCCATGTCGATTTTAGCTACGAAGTTTCACGCAGCCTCGCCGCGTGCGAAGGCGCGTTGTTAGTGGTGGACGCGGCGCAGGGGGTAGAAGCGCAAACCGTGGCGAACGTTCACCTCGCTCACAAACAGGGGCTCACAATTGTTCCGATCATCAACAAGATCGATCTGCCGAACGCCGACGTGGCCTCGGTGAAGCGCCAGCTGGAAGAAATCCTGGCCATCCCTGCGGAGGAAGCGATCGAAGCGAGCGCGAAAATGGGGATTGGTATCGAAGAGATTCTCGAGGCCATCGTAACGCGGGTTCCGGCACCGCAACCGCCGGCGGACAAGACGCTGCGCGCGCTGGTGTTTGATTCGGTGTTTGATGTTTATCGCGGCGTGGTCGGTTATGTGCGCGTTGTCTCGGGAACAATGGAAGCGAATCACGCAATCATGTTCATGAACAACAACTCGCGCTACGAGATCAAGGAGGTGGGCGTGTTCACGCCGAAAATGCTTCCGCAGGAAAACCTAAATCCCGGTGACGTCGGGTATTTCATCGCAAACATCAAGACGACCGCAGACATGAAGATCGGCGACACGATCACCGATCAGCGCCATCCCGCGCGCGAGCCGCTCGTCGGGTTTCAGGAAATTCATCCGATGGTATTCAGCGGTATCTATCCGATTAACACCGGCGATTTCGAACATTTGAAAACCGCAATCGGAAAGCTGCGTCTGAACGACGCCGCATTTGTGTATCAACCGGAAAGCTCCGTCGCGCTGGGCTTTGGGTTTCGTTGCGGGTTTCTGGGTTTGCTTCACATGGAGATCATTCAGGAACGGCTTCGGCGCGAGTACAACATGGACATCATCGCCACGAGCCCAAGCGTGGTGTATGAAGTGCTGACCACGCGCGGAGAAAAACTTCTCATCGATAACCCCGCGCACCTGCCCAATCCGAGCATGATCCAGGAGATTCGGGAGCCGATCGTAAAGGCATACGTGCTCTGCCCAAATGAAAACATCGGCGACATCCTGCAATTGATCCTGGAGAAACGCGGGCAGATGGAACGCACCGAATCGCTCGATACGCGCCGGGTAATGTTGCACTGCGAATTGCCGCTCAACGAAATTCTCGTCGATTTCAATGATAAGATTAAGAGCATAACGCGTGGCTACGGTTCGATGGATTACGAACATGCCGGCTATCGAGCGGCGAAATTGGTAAAGCTGGACCTTCTCGTCAACGGCGAGCCCGTCGATGCGTTTTCGACAATCGTGCACAAGGATCGCGCCGAGGCGCGCGGACGCCAGCTGGCGGCGAAACTGAAGGAAGTGATCCCGCGACAGCTTTATCAGGTCGCGATTCAGGCAGCAATTGGCGGGAAAATTATTGCGCGCGAGAGCGTTTCCGCGTTACGAAAAAATGTGACCGCGAAATGCTACGGTGGGGATATCACCCGCAAACGGAAATTACTGGAGAAACAAAAGGAAGGGAAGAAACGAATGAAAAGCATCGGGAAGATCAACATTCCCCAGGAAGCATTCATTGAGGTGTTGAAAGCACAATGACGTTTGTCATGAGAGATTTGACTCGCTCGCGCCGCTCGCTCGGCCTCTCGGCCTGCCCGTCCATGTCGCGGTTTCCCCAACCGCTCCATTCTCGACTTCGCTCGGAATGACAGAAGAAACACTGATCTAGATCATGTTCACATCCCGCCACGTCAAACATAGCAGATTGCTCCTGCGGCATGCCCGCAAGTATCTGCGCTACAAGGATGACCGACTCAGCGCGCCGGACCGCGAACAGATCATCGCGCAAATGAAAAGTCTCCGTGAAGCGTTACGTGATAGAGACCGCGAGAGAATTCACGGCACGGCCGACACGCTTGATAAGACGCTGCACAGGTTAACGCCCGTAACCTGGGAATCGCATTGGCGAGAGAATTGCGAGGTAATTTTGGTGGCCATCGTTGTGGCCGTAGGCATTCGTTCTTATTTCTTGCAGCCGTTCAAAATTCCCACCGGCTCGATGCAACCGACGTTAAACGGGATCATTGGTCATCCCACCGCAGATCCGCCGCCAAATATTCTGCGACAGATCGGCGAGTTCATTGTTCTGGGTCGCAATTACATCAACGTCATTTCGCGCGAGGATGATCAGGTTTTTGAAATTGTGCCAAAAAGAATCCTCTTCTTCTTTACTTTTTCGCGACTGATCGGTCAGCGGCAGAACTTTCTCGTGTATGCATCGCCCGACACGCTCAGTCACGATTTTAACGTTTTTCCCGGTCGCGTTTATCATCGCGGTGAAATCATTGCCAGGGGCGCAATTGACACAGGCGATCAGGTTTTCGTGGACAAATTTAGCTACAACTTTGTTAAGCCTCATCGCGGCGACGTTTTCGTTTTCCGCACGGACCATATCCCGGCGATCCGCCCGGACCCGGAGACGGGGCCGCCCTTTTATATCAAACGCCTGGCTGGATTGCCTGGCGATGCTCTGCGGATCGATCCCCCGTTTCTCTATGTGAATGGCAAGAAAGCTGAAGGCTTCGGGTTCGAGCGCGTCATGTCAGCGAAACCTCCGTACCGCGGTTATGCTCCGGGCAAAGAATATCTGTCGCCGCCGGATCGAACGTACACGGTGCCGAAGGATGGCTATTTTGCCTTGGGCGACAACAGCTATAACAGCTTCGACAGCCGTTACTGGGGACCGGTTCCCCAGCAAAACCTGGTCGGGCGCGGCTTGTTGGTCTACTGGCCGTTTTATCCACACTGGGGTTTGATTCGCTAGGATCAATTCAAAAGATAAGGACAAACCGCCGGGAAATCTGCTTGTGCTCGACGTGGGGGGCGGTCGCGCGCTATCAAAACATTGGTTGCTGATATGTGGCAAAATGTACCGCCCTTCTACCCGCTATTGGGACTCTTCGGCGGCTACGCGCTAGTAATGTTTTTCAATCCGGTGCGGCACGCACTGGCTGATGGTTTTCGCTGCGTCGGGCGCTACAACCGCATTTGGATCACGTTTGCCCTGCTTGGGTTTGGCTATTTCGTTTTTCAGTTCGTTACGTTCACGCCAATTCGAAGCTGGTCTGATTTCGATCTGGGCAAAATCGCTTCAATATCTCAGTGGTACTGGCCGCGATTCACGGACATTTGGAGAGAAACTCCGTTGCCTGCCCTGGAAGGCGTGGCCGGAATTTTCGATAACGCGACCACCACCTACCCGCTTTCGGTGGTGGCCGCCGTGTTCATGCTGGTCAACTGGCGCGGCCTGCATGGAGCATTGGTTCGAGCGTTGCGGAAACGGTACGGTTTCTGGGGTTATCTCGTATACTTGATTCTGTTGCTGAGCGCACTGGCGTCGTTGTTGAAGCCGATTGTGTTCTGGCAATTGCCTGAGTGGAGCGGTTTGGTCCCAGCCGCCGGTCTCCTGCGAATCTCCGCCACCGTGGACGCGATCGCATTCGTTTTCGAATACCTCCTGGGAGTCTATATCCAAGTGTACCTTATCACCGTGTGTCTGGCGTGGATAAAAGGGGTGAGCTTCGAAGAAGGAGAACTATTTCGCTTCGCGATGCGACGCTTTAGTTATGTATTGGAATGGGCGGGCATTGTCGTTGCAGTCAGCACGTTAATTGTGCGCTTACCCCTCGTGCTTGCCTACTTTACAAACATTCCCGGTGTCCTCGATTACCTGCCGATTGCGCGGGTGCTGATGAGCGGTTTGATCATTGCGTTTTGTTCGGTGCAAATCTCACTGGCGCTCCATAACGAAACGTTGATTGAAGCGATGCGCGCCCATGCGCAGTTCGTTCGCCAAAATGGAGGCCGCCTCGGATGGTTTTTAATCATTTGCGGAGTGCATTTTTTCGGCATCATGATCTGCGACGCCATTATGCGCGGCGCAATTGCCGATCGGTTAGGCGCACTCTTTCTGTGGAAACTCAGTTTTGCTTTTCTTCGAGGGCTGCTTACCGGATGGCTTCTGGCTTCGTGGGTGTGTTTATTTCGTCAATGCGAAAGCGGTAGGATCAACCAGGAGAAATGGATTCAATACTAAAAGGCTCGCCTGGACGAGGGCGGATGTGAACGCCGCCACGATTACGCGCCAGAGCAGGTCAAATCTGGCTCTGGCATTCATTTCATTAGGTCGCGAGCGCAAACGCGACATCACTGTTTTCTACGCGTTCTGTCGAGTCGTCGATGACATTGCGGATTCCGCGGAATTGAGCGTGGCAGAGAAGCAAGCGTCATTAGTGAAATGGCGCCAGATGGTTCAGGCGGTTGCACCCGGCGAGCCGCCACTTGCCTGGGATGTACGAGCTTTGATTGAGAAATATTCGCTGCCGGTCGGCATGTTCGAGGAAATCATTGCCGGAGTAGAAATGGATTTGAGCATCCGGCGCTATGTCACGTTTGAAGAGCTGCGGGTTTATTGCTACCGAGTCGCCAGTGCAGTTGGACTGGTAAGCATCGAGATTTTTGGGTATCGCAATGCAGGCTGCAAACAGTACGCGATCGAGCTGGGGTTGGCCTTACAAATGACCAACATCATCCGTGATGTGGGGAAGGATTTGGAGGATGATCGTATTTATCTCCCGCAGGAAGACCTGGCGCGGTTCAATTACCCCGAGACAGAGTTGCAACACCGACAATACAACGAACGCTTTCTTCGCCTGATGGAATTCGAAGCAGCGCGTGCGCGGGAGTTTTTCTCCCGGGCGGCGGCGGCGCTTCCGAGAGAAGACCGTCGAGCCATGGCGCCCGCCGAAATTATGGCCTCGATTTACCGGGGTCTACTGCGTCAAATTCAGCTGGACAAATTTCGCGTTTTCGAAAAAGAATATCGACTAAGCAAGCTGGAGAAAGCGGGCCGGATCGCGACGCAACTTCTTAAATCTTTTTTGAATTTGCCGCCGCGAACATCCGTCTGAGTTTCCAGCTGCGAAATCTTACGAAGGACAAATCTATGAAAATGAAATCTCTGAAAATTCTGTCGACGATCACGATTGCGTTGTTTGTGCTCGGCACAACGCTTGACGCGCAAGGCACGGACTCGCGCATAGGCAGTATAGCGCGTGAACGGGTTGACCATGGGGCGACCCAAGCTACGGCGATCACCAAAGCAGAGGCTGAAAAAAAGTATCCGCCGCAGGGAGGGAGTTACCCCCCCGGCCAACGAGATCCTCATGATCCGTCGGGAGTTGTTGTGAGCCCGTACCCGCCGCATGAAAAGTACGACTGCTCGAAGGTCGCACACGGCGGGTTGGTTGTTGATGTTAAGGTAAACAAGGTCTTTGTAAGGCCCTAAGCCGCTAAAAACTTCAGACTGCAGAAGAACCCGCGAGAGCGGATCGTGGAGATTTGCTTCGCAACAACTCTGCACGCATGCGGTTAATTAACTCATCGGGCACACCCAGTTTTATGAGGATGAATAACCCCATACTTGTCTCAGGGATTTCGCTGAGCTGTCTTTTTCTAACTTCCTGTGACACTCCAGTCGGCCAGGGCGCAGCATGGGGTGCCGCCACCGGTGCAATTATCGGCGGCGCGGCGACTGGTCATGTTCGAGCTGCGTCAATTGGCGCAGCCGCGGGAGCCGCGGCCGGCGCGTTGACAGGCGCGGCCATACAGCAGGATCAAGTTGCACGTTATGGTCCGCCGCCTCCCGGGGGATATCCCTACGCGCGCTGGGCGGGAACGCCGGGGCTTTACTACAGCCCTTACACTGGACGTGTCTACAATCTGCGCGGGGTACCGCCCGGTGGCCTTACCCGCGATGTTGATACCGGCCGGCTTTTCCGCAAACCGTAATCGAGGAAGAAGCTGTAGCCGCCGGCCTACGGCCGGCCGTGCCACGGACTGCAAAACGACTTATCTCGAACGACACGTAGTGCCGTGGCTACAACATACGTGGCCCGCAATCATCGTGCTTGCGCCTGAAGCGCGTCCACGAGAGCTCGCGCTTCGTCCGTCATTTTCAGCAACTCGGGCCAACGGCGTTGATAATTTTCGCCCGGCAATTTTCGCGTCGCGTCAAATCCCATGTGGGAGCCGATGTTCTGTTCGCTCGGTGCGTGATCCAGCGAGTCGCTCGGATTTTTGATAATAGTTGTGTCGCGCGCCGGATCCGTGTTCGCGCACAAACGGAAAAGTACTTCTCTCGTGTTGTGCACATCACAATCTTCATCCACGGCCACAATGTATTTACTGAACATCATTTGCCCCATCCCCCAGAGTCCGTGCATAACTTTGAAGGCCTGATAAGGATATTGTTTTCGAATGCTGACAAAGACCAGATTGTGAAAAACGCCTTCGGGGGGCAGTGTCATATCCACGACCTCAGGAAAATTCATTTTGAACACCGGCAGTAAAATCCGCACACAAGCGTCGCCGATGTAGTAATCCTCCATTGGCGGAATGCCCACAATTGTCGTCGGGTAACCCGCGTCGCGCCGGTGGGTGATCGCAGTCAAATGGAACACGGGGTAGTCTTCGACCGCCGTATAAAATCCGGTGTGATCGCCAAAAGGCCCTTCCGGACGCATCTCACCCGGCTGCACATAACCTTCCAGAACAAAGTCCACGTCCGCCGGCACATCGACGTCAATGGTTTTACAGCGAACAAGCTCGATTGATTTCTTTCGCAGGAAGCCGGCAAAAAACAGTTCGTCAAGACCGTCTGGCAATGGCGCAGTTGCCGCGAACGTATAAACGGGGTCACCCCCTATCGTGACGGCGACCGGCATGCGTTCACCGCGTTCGTAATAGCGTTTGCCATGTCGCGCGCCGACCTTGTGAAGCTGCCAGTGCATTCCGGTTGTGCGCTCGTCATAGACCTGCATTCGGTAAATGCCGACGTTGCGCCCGCCTGTTTCCGGGTCGCGCGTATGCACATTTGGCAGAGTGATGAAACGCCCGCCGTCTTTTGGCCAGCACTTAAGGATCGGCAGATCGTGCAGGGAAAAGCTGTCGCCGTCATCGATCTTGTGCACGATTTCCTGGCACGGTGCTTCGCGCACTGATTTTGGACGGGCATGCAGCAAGTGGATTCCCTGCCTGAGTAAGCTCCAGCCTTCACGCAGATCGGTTGGCGGTTTTGCTTTGAGAATAAGTTGAATTTCTTGTGCGACGTCTGCCACGTCGGACACTTGTAGCGCCAGTGCCATGCGTCGGCGCGACCCCATTGTGTTGATTGCTACCGGGAATTGCGATCGTTTTCCATCGACAATCGGATGCTCGAACAACAGAGCCTTTCCGCCGTCAGGCGATTTCATCTCTCGGTCTGCCCATTCGGCGATCAGCAGATCTGTGTCGACTGGAATTGTAACGCGTTTCAGCTCGCCAGCCTGATCAAGCGCTGCGAGGAAATTCCGAAATGAGCGGTAAGCCATTGGTCAGGCAGGCCCCGATTTTGATTGTTTTGATGAACACTCAAGTGGCCGTTGTTCAGCGTTACGACGGCAATTGGTATTGGAAGGCCACAACCCTGCCGTTGAGGAAAGTGACCACCCGGGAAGGATAAGGGATAGCTGGAGCAACGTCTGCGTAATAGAATGGATCGTAGAGATCATTGTAAGGGTAACCGTATGGGTAATAGGGATAAGTCATGTAACTTATGTAAATCCAAGTCTCCGTCGCACGCCTGTGCGTTTTAGCCAAGATTTTTCGATCCGGCGAACCCCATGCCAGCCACACCGCATTTCGTGACATCGCGGTACAGATTCGCCCGAGGCTTACCAACGTCTGATCTCTGGCGGACAGACTCTGGTAAAGGTTGGGATGATCAGAGATTCGCGTTTGCGGCGTTGAACAACTTGTAAGAATCAGGGCTCCCGCCGCGAGACCGAGCGTCGATGCGCCAAGGTAGAATCGACGCTTCATGCTTTGAGGAAATCATACCGGCCGGCAACTTGGCAAGCGAAACCGTGCAGCTCCTTGATCGGCGCGGCGTTGCCGATAGCTGATTCGTATCGACGCAGAATACGAACGAAGTTGTTCACCGGCCCTTATGGCGGCGGTGGCGGCAGGTATTGGAAGAAAACAACTCTGCCATTAGAGAAAGTGACCCCTTTGGACAGGTAAGGGAACTTCGGCGGGATGTACGACCAATCGAATGGGCCGTAATAGTAGGGCACGCCATAGCTTGGAAAAGGTGTGTCGTAACGCACGTACATCCACGTTTCGGTAGGGCGACCACGCCTTTCGCCCGGGATCTTCTGATCTGGTGTACCCCAGGCCAACCATACCGCGTCCATAGTCATACCAGGTCGAATCTGTCCTTGACTTACCAGTGCCTGGTCCCTGGGAGAGAGACGCTGATAGATCTCCGGATTTTTGGAAATGCGGGCTTCAGGGGTTGCACAACCGGTTAAAATCACTGCACCGGCTGCTATGCCAAATGTCAGCGCGATGGACGCGACTCGACGCTCCATGGTGTTGATCATACGTTCGCTCCATATCGAGTCAATCAATGTGGGTTGTTGATTCACCACCGCCTTCTCCGTAACGTTTCACGCATGCAGGATCGCTACGGCCATCGGATCTCTTACTTGCGCGTCTCGATCACCGACCGGTGCAATGAACGCTGCACTTACTGCATGCCGCAGGAATTGCAGGAATGGTTGCCTCGCGAGGGAATTTTGACTTTCGAGGAAACGCTGCGGCTGATTCGCATCGCGGCTGATCTCGGCGTTTCGAAAGTGCGAGTCACGGGCGGAGAACCACTGACCCGGCGTGACGTGATCACTTTCATTCGGAAAATCCCTGAGATTTCGGGTATCAAAAGCATCGGTCTTTCCACAAACGGGACGCTGCTTGCACGCGAAATCACGTCGGCCGAGACAATGGCGGCTGCCTTGCGGCATGCCGGCATGCAATCGGTTAATGTTTCGCTCGATACGCTGGACCGAGAAGTTTACGCACACATAACCGGTCGGGATTTCCACCAAGACGTTCTTCGCGGAATCGACGCAGCCATCGCGGCAGGGTTCGACCAAATCAAATTGAACACAGTACTGATGCGGGGCCGAAATGAAGACCAGCTCATCCCGTTGATAGAGTTTGCCGCAGAACGCGGTCTGATTTTGCGCTTCATCGAGATGATGCCAGTGAGCACGACCGACGTTCTCGATGAACATAACTTCATGTCCGTTTTTGAAGCGAAAAAGCTAGTCGAATCGTGTTACGGAAATTTGATCCCGGAGACGGAATTTCGCACGAATGGTCCGGCCACCTATTATCAAATTCCCGGGCGCGGACAACGCATTGGCTTTATCGGGGCGATGACGAATCTGCATTTCTGCGAAAGCTGCAACAAACTTCGCCTGACGTGCGATGGGAAGTTGCGCCCGTGTCTTGGCAGCTATTTGGAGTTCGACATCATGAAACCGCTGCGGGCTGGCGCGAGCGATGGGGAGCTTAAGCAATTCTTTCTCAACGTTGTCGAGCGCAAACCTGAGCAGCACGATTTCAGGGACAATTACCAACCCAATCGCAAGATGATTGCCATCGGTGGCTAAGCGATGAATCGTCTTTCTCATCTTGCTTCCGACGGCCGAGTGCAAATGGTGAATGTCTCTGCCAAGCCGATGAGCGTGCGAAGGGCTGTCGCCGTCGGCAAAATTCGGCTACAACGGGAAACGCTCGCTCTGATTAGCAAAGATGAAATCGCGAAGGGGAATGTCTTTGCGACTGCGCGGATTGCGGGCATCCAAGCCGCAAAGCAAACGGGTCATCTAATTCCGTTGTGCCACACACTGCCGTTGAGTGAGGTCAAGATTGACATTATTGCCGCGCGCGACGGCGCGGAAGTCACGTGCACCGCACAGACGGTCGCGCAGACCGGAGTCGAGATGGAAGCCCTCGTCGGCGTCGCCGTCGCGTTACTTACGATTTACGACATGTGCAAAGCGGTGGATAAAAAAATGCACATCGCCGACGTGCGGCTTGTTGAAAAGACAAAAGCCTGATGCAGATCGTTTGTGGTATCATCACCATCTCGGATCGCGCCAGCGCGGGGGATTACAAGGATCTGGGCGGTCCCGCGTTGAAGGGCGCGGCGCAAAAGGCAGGCTGGCAGGTTCTCGCGGACGCGGTTGTGCCAGATAACGCAGCGAGGATTCAAGAGGCGATCCGCTCGTTCTCGACACAAGGCTGCGGTTTGATCCTGACGACTGGCGGCACCGGAATTGGACCGCGCGATGTCACCCCGGAAGCGATCCGTGGGATCATGCGTGTCGAGCTCCCAGGGTTCGGAGAAGTGATGCGCGCCGAGTCCATGAAGATCACCCCCAATTCAATCCTATCGCGTAGTTTGGCTGCGATCGTCGATCATGCTTTGGTAATCGCGCTTCCAGGAAAACCGAGCGGCGCTGTGGAATGTCTTGGGTTCGTGAAAGGTGCGATCCCACATGGAGTCGCTCTCGCACAAGAAACGCCGACATCGTGCTGACCGCGCAATTTTTCAGCGGCTGTTGAATTCAGTCGGGATAAGTAAGGAGTCGCATTAACTGTCTTCCGTAGCCGCTCAGCTGCGCGTTTGCGCCGCGGCCAGAGACTATGTCCCGAGTCAGATAGGAGTAGTCGATCGAGCTGTTTTTAACGTACGTCAGCTCCGGTTGAGTCACGCGTTTATCGCTGGGTTCAATTTTAAGCGGCACACCAGAACGCGCGAAAGAAACCTCCCATGATGATTTTTCGTTTCGTTTCCCTGCCCCCAGAATCCAGGGATAAAGTCTTGGCAAGTCGAAATGATGCGATTTAGGCAGGGTCACCTTGTAGAATATTTCTTCACCACTAAGAAACTCGGGAATGGTAAGAGACGGATTCTTGTGAAGCGCCAGGTAAAGCCGCGCAATGTCGAGCCCGGCGAGATTCAAACCGTTGTAAATTCCGTTGTGATTCGGGTCGTTCCTGAAGAATGCGTTATGCCATGCCTCGAATTGACGGCTGAACATCAGGTCCAATTCCAAATGCAGATGCGCGCGCTCCTGGTTTAACCCCTTTCCGGTGTAGCCCATCACTGCAATGCGCTGGCCACGTTTCGCCACGTCACCGGGCTGCACTGCGATCGAGCTAAGGTGCCCGTATAGGCTGTAGTAGCTCGAGCCGCCCCACTGATGCTCGATTACGACATACTTCCCATAGTTCGAATAGCCGGGCACAAGATTGGTGTGAACGACTTTCCCGTCGGCAATGGCACGTACTTCATCGAGCGGCTCACCGCGTGGATCGCGGTGTAAGGGCCGAATGTCGACTCCTTCGTGAAAGCGCGTGTAAACGATGCCACCAGCTGTGTCGGTGGGATCGCGCACAAAGCCGTATTGGCCGCCCTCCCACGGCGTCGATTTAGCACCTTTGTAATTGCGCTCGACGTACTGATAGAAGGCGGGACCATCGCCTGAGAAAAGGGCGTCGTTATCAGTGGGCAGGACCAAATCCAACACCTGGCTCTGCGCGGTCTGAGTCGTCATGGAAATGGATAAAAAAGCAGCGCCAATTGCAGCAGCGGATAATCGCATGGCGGATTAATGCGATTGACGTTTTTGTTGGCCGATTTGGCGCCAGTCTTTTTTCATCAAGTCAATGTCGGCTCCGGTTAATCCGGAAGGAATGAAAATCTTCCCGTCAGAGACGCGCTTATCGACTTGCAGTTGAGTGATGAGTCGGCCATTAACGAACACAAAGAGGAAACCGCCTCGGCGCTCCACACTCAAGGTATCGAGGACGACGCGTCCGTGCTCGTCGAGTTGAATCAGCGCACCATAAGTTCCATCCTGCGCCGGATAAGCGGAAAACGCTGTAACATCTTGCTCCGAAATCCATGGCATCTTTTCAATGGCCACGTTTTTGCCCGATATCTGGCCGCGAACAGATGTCGCGAACACCTCGGTGTCCTGCGAGTTCGCTTGTGCATGTACTCGGAACGTGCAATGCCGTTGTTTCGCTACGCCATCGGCCAGCGCGAAAACGAGGCAGAGTGCGAATACACTGAGAGTTCGCATGCCGATTGATAAAGGGTTTGACAGGAATTTTGCAACCCAGAAAGCTTTCGGCGCTGGAACCCCATTCATGAAACGCCGCATCATTTTGCTTCTTTTGGTTCCTTTTTTGGTCGCAGCCATTTTTGGCCAGGATGGCTCGCCGACATCGACTCCGGTGCGGAGGCGCGGTTGGTTGAGCCGCATTCTCCATCCATTTTCACCCGAAGTGGTCTTCCAATACAAAGATCCTAGGTTACGTGGGCTTGCACTCGATCTCCAAATCACGCCGCAAACCGTAAAGCTGTCCGAGGTTCGTCAGCTTGGAGTAAAGGTGACGCTGTCAAATCTGTCCAAGCGTCCTGTGGCGCTCGACTTTCCGACGAACCAGCGGATCGAAATTTACCTGATGGATTCCGCAGGGAACCTCCTGACAAAATGGTCCGACAACCACGCTATCACCGAAAAACCCGCCACGATCCTGATCAATCCTCAAGAGCGAATCGAATACAGCGAAACAATCGCGACGCGCGAGCTCACACCAAACAAAGTCTTTATTGCCGAAGTCTTCTTTCCCCAATATCCGGAGCTGCGAATCCGCCAAAAATTTCTCGCTGTGCCTTGAGGGCAGGCGATGGAGTGATGGAGTAATGGCTTCTGACACACTCGCACCACTGCAACACTCCAATACTCCAATTCTTCTCTTTTCCGATTACCACACGCATCCACAGGGACATCGCGTGCAACGGTACACACAGGAATTGCTTCAACCATGGGCGGACTCAGCGCGCAAATTGGGCCTAATCGATATCGCTTTTACCGATCACGATCGGTATCACGCCGGAATCGACTTCGATGAAATCGATCAATTGCGGGAAAGAAATCCCGATCTGCGAATTCGAGCCGGCATTGAGCTAGATAACGATCCCATCCATTCGGCAGCCGGCCGGAACTGGATTGAGAAGCACTGGGACAAGCTGGATTTTGTCCTAGGCTCAGTTCATTTCCTCGACCGCCCCGATCAGATGTTCGACAGCGTGCCTGATGGCGCCGCGCAATTCGAGGGCCGTGATATCGACGCTGTATATGCAGATTATTTTCGACGTGTCCGCGAAATCGCAGCGACCGGGCTGGTTGATTGCCTCGCCCATCTCGATCTCATTAAAATCCATGGTCATCGGCTGAGTGGAGAGATCGGCAGTTTGATCAATGAAACGCTCGATTTGATTCGTGCGCGGAACCTGGCGATTGAGCTTTCCACAGCTGGGTGGCGCAAGCCGGTGAATGAACTTTACCCCAGCGACTCGATCATTGTGCTCGCAATGAACAAGAATATTTCTTTTACCACTGCCTCTGACGCGCATTCACACGCGCAACTGGGCGACAAGTTTCCGATCTTAGCACAAAGAATGGCGACGCTGGGAATTCAGCAGGTCTGCGTTTTCGAAAAGCACAATCGCACGCAACTGCCATTATAACTGAAGATCAAGCTGCGACCCTCCGTCGGGTGAAAACGCCTGTGCTGTTTCGGAAGGAAGCGGTAATGAGAAGCCCACACGCTGCGCGAGACGTTGGCAGGTTTCCGGTGCGAATCCCTCGAAGTGGTTGCTGGCAAATGCCCAGACATTCCGCACTTCGGCAAGATGCCGCTCGATCTTGAGAGACCAGCTTTCGAGAGCGGCTTCACGTTTCCACAGCAATTTTTGATAACGATGGATGTGGGCACCGTCAACGTCGTATTTCGTTGTGTAGTCGCCGAGCAAACGCAAATACAGAAAATCGGTAGTGCGTGGCAGAAATTCAAAGGGGGCAAGATTTCGTTCATTGAGCGGAGTGCTATCGGCCCAAACCCAGCAAATGCGATATTTTTCCAACAGCCGAATAAATTGCGGTCGATGCCAGCCGGCATGACGAAACTCAATCGCAAAACGGAAATCTCGTGGCAGTTGTGGGAGAAACTTTCGGAGCGCCGGCTTGCCGTCCTTTGGGGTCAAGGAAGGCGGGAGTTGGATGAGAATAACCTGGAGCTTTGGTCTTAGTGACTCGATGGCGCGCAGAAATGACTTTAGTTCGACCGCACAATCATGCAGCCGGCGGATGTGTGTAATCTGACGGGGAAGCTTACAAGTGAACCGAAAAGCAGTGGGAGTCATTTCGACCCAACGACGGACGACATCTTCAGTCGGAGCAGCGTGGAAGGTAGAGTCCACTTCAACCGCCGCGAGATAGTTAGCGTAAAATTCGAGCCAGCGTGACTCCGGCAGTTCCGGCGGGTAAAAAACACCACGCCAGTCTTGAAAGCTCCATGCGCACGAGCCGATTCGAATTTTCTGCTGATCAGTCAGATTCAAGGGAAATTAGAAAACTAGTCAGTTTTAGTCCCTGGGGAAAGCTTTCCCCTCTGGCAGATTTGGCGAATATTACGGCCGGCTGCGTCGTACCGGCGACTGCTCAAACTTGACTGGCCAGATAAGTTAACTACGCTGCCCCACCCGAATGCAATTCGTTATTCGCGTCTTTTTAGTTCTCGCTGGCGCCCTGTTTCTCTTGCCTGAACCAGGCGTTGGCTCCGTTGTCTTCCAACCGGGGAAAAAAGCAAAATTCGTAGCGCCGGGCGAAGAAGAGATAAGCGGGAATGCCGCGGAGCTATTTCAGATCGGACAAACTGCTGAAAAAGAAGGTAACATCAAACGCGCGATCAAAGCTTACAAAAGCCTGGTTAAACGTCACCCAAAAGATGCACTGGCGCCCTCCGCGCTTTATCGCAGCGCTCAGTTGCAGGAACAGGTCCACAACTATACACCGGCGGCCGAAGCATTTCTCCAGTTGGTAGAACGATATCCAAGTAGTCCCAATTTCGAGCCAGCAATCGAGGCGCAGTTTCGCATCGGCGAAATTTACCTTAACGGAAAAAAACTGAAGGTTCTGGGGATTCCCATTGCGTCGGCATTGGACCGCGCGGTGACTATTTTCGCCAATGTTGTTCGTACTGCGCCCTATGGAAAATACACAGCCCGTGCGCAGTTTGACATTGGTCTTGCGCGAGAGAAACAAGGCGCCAACGATGCGGCCATTCAAGCGTACCAGGCGGTGGTGGACAAATTTCCGAATGAACCGATCGCAGTGGATGCGCAATACCAGATCGGTTACATTTGGTTTACGGCCGCGCAATTAGGCACGAAGGACGCCGCCGCGGCATCCAATGCCAAAACTGGGTTTCAGGATTTCCTCTTCCATTATCCCAAGAGCGAGAAAGCAGCGCAGGCGCGCGCTAACCTGGATATTCTCGAGCACAAGCAAACGGCCAACTCGTACAAGGTCGCGAAATTCTACGATAAACAAAAATATTATCGCGCCGCCGTCATCTACTACAACGAGGTCATTCGTCAGCAGCCCGGATCAGAGGAAAGCAATGAAGCCAAGAAACGGATTGATCAGTTGCGCGCAAAGTTCGGCGAGGCTGCGCTTCAGCCGGCTTTGCCCGTAGCACAAGGTGGCAAGAAAAAAGGTGAAGCGCATGGAGCACGGACTGCAGGAACCGGCTCTGCCAAGCCGGGTGCAGCAAATAACGAAGCGCCCTTACCTGCGCCCGAGACTGATTCTTCGCTGCCGCCGCCGGCTTCTCTTGCGCCCGATACTACGACTGCCCCTGAACCGCTGCTGCCTCCGCCGGGGACGAGCACAAGTTCGGATACATCGCCCTCTGCCGACGCCTCGGCCTCTCCCGAAGCGTCCGCCTCACCGGCGCCTTGAAAGCCTCGTTTGCGACTGTAATCTGTCTGGCCTTGAGTGGCTGCCTTGGCTATCACGTCGGGCCGGTGAAGCCATACTATCTGCGTGACGTTCACACCATCGCTGTGCCGACTTTCAAAAATCGCACTCTCGTCCCACGCATCGAAGTTTTAATCACCGATACTGTAATCAAGCAATTGCAACAGGACGGGACCTTTCAGATTGCGACCGGGGACAACGCGGACGCTATTTTGAATGGTGAGGTATCCCGCATCAACCGCCTGCCGGCGCGCTCGGTTCGTGGCAACGTATTGAAAACAACCGAATTTGCTCTTACGTTGAACGTAAGGTATTCGGTAACCGGAAGAAATGGCGAACAGCTGGCACCGCCGAGCGAAGCGGTAGGAACGACGAGCTTCTTCGTGAGTAGCGACGTAACCACTGATGAACGGCAAGCTTTGCCGCTGGCCACTGAAGATCTCGCCACCCGATTAGTTAGCCAAATAAGCGAGGGTTGGTGATGAGCGATGAAGGGGGAAGAAAGGCTTTGGACGATCCTCAACGACAAGCTGGATACTCTACGTGCCACAAATCGCTTGCCTGAGGCGATTCGCATTGCCGAAACCGCTGTTGAGATCGCGAAGCGTGCCTTCAAGGGGAACGAGACTCCACTTGCCATCAGCTTCGAGAAGCTAGGCCAGCTACTCGAACAAAAGGGAGATTACACCGCGGCCGAGGCAAACTTGCTGAAGGCGCATGCAATCCTGGAAAAGGCAAAACCACCCGACCAGCATGCCATCTATCGCTCGGCCCGGCGCCTGGCATCCCTGTGCGATGGCCTCGGCCAATCTGAAGAGGCCGTCAATTTTTATCAGAAAGCAATAGCCGCCGGGACGCAGATCGACGACGTCCCTTATTCCGATATCGGAACGATGTTAAACAACATTGCGCTGATCCTGCGCAAATCGGGCCGGCAAAAGGCGGCGGAGCCATGCTATGTGCGTGCTTTAGAGATTTATGAGAAACAGCTCGGGCCTGACCACCCCGATGTCGCGTCGGTGCTAAACAACCTGGCGGTGTTTTACACGAATGAACGCCGCTACACGGAAGCCGAGAAGATTCATCTTCGCGCGCTAGCCATCCGGCAGAAATTGAATCCACGTCCCCTTGCCGACATTGCGCAATCCAAATGCAACCTGGCGGTAGTCTATCATTCGCGCGGTGATTACGCGAAAGCGGCAGAACTTTATCAATCCTCGCTAAAGGCGTGGGAAGAGGTGCAGGAGAAGCCCTCCAAGGATTACGACATCGTGGTTTCGAATTATGCCGATCTTTTGCGTTCTATTGGTCAGGTACGCAAAGCGCATCAGTTGGAGGTTCGCGCGCGCAAGAGGCGTTCAGGTTGATTTATTCAGACGTCGCTGGTTCCATTCTGTCGTAGCATCCTCGATTAAACCTTGCAGGCCGGTTGGTGAACACGCATGGTACCGCTGCTGCTTTTGCTCGCGTGGCGGAATCGGCAGACGCGTACGGCTCAGGACCGTATGGGGAAACCCGTGGAGGTTCGAGTCCTCTCGCGAGCACCAAGCCCACTCCTACCTGCAATGAGCGACAAATACAGACGCTACAATGCGGTTAATCAAAAGTTACTTCGCAGCTTTCCTTCTGGCCGCCCAACGCGCCTTCATTAGCTCGGAGAGCTTCCTTCGTCCGGCAGGCGTGAGTGTGCCTCTTTTCTTACTAGAGACTGTCTTCTTGCCAGCCGCTCTCCTCCTTGCCGCCCAGCGAGCCTTCATTAACTGGGAAAGCTTCCTTCGCCCGGCAGGCGTGAGCTGCCCTTTTTTCCTGGCAGAAGTCGCCGTAGTCGCGCCCCCTCTTAATTTTGCCCAACGAGCTCTGGCAGCCGCCGAAAGCTTCGCTCGAGTTGAGGGCGAAAAGTAACGGCCCGCCGCGGGGCGGGTTGTCGTCATTGTCGGAGGTGCACCTCCTCCCAGAATGGAGGAAAGACGTCTTTGTAGGTTATCAATTTGTCTGCGAATTGAGATCGCTTGTTCTAGAGATTTAACAGATATATCCATATGTTGTTAGATAGCCGCAGTTTGGAACGCTGGCAATCGCAATTTTTCATAACAAGCTGATGGGTAGGGTGCCTGTGCCAACCTTACCTGGTAGTTAAGATGCAATTAGCAGCAAAATTAGCTGTCCTAAATCTTGGAGCCGGTGTTCTATCAAGTCCTGACATGAGTACGCAAGCTGCGCGGGTTCGGGAAATGTTCAGCTCGATTGCCACGCGCTACGACATCGCAAATCACTTACTTAGCTGCGGGATGGATGTCTATTGGCGACGACGCGCGGCTGAAATCGTCAGCGCCTGGCGGCCACCCAGAATTGCTGATGTTGCGACTGGCACGGGAGATTTGGCTCTCGCGCTACAAAAGCAATTACCAGAAGCAGAAATCACAGGTGTCGATTTCCTCCCAGAAATGCTGGAACTTGCGAAGCGAAAAGGCGTGCGCCAAACGGTGCTTGCTGATGCGATGAACCTGCCATTCCGCAATGGTTCATTTGATTGCGTCACTATCGCGTTCGGGTTGCGCAATATTGAAAGCTGGGCAACCGGACTTGCTGAAATGTCGCGGGTGCTTAAGACAAATGGGCACTTATTGGTGCTTGAGTTCTCACTGCCTACAACGCCAATCTTGCGCGCTGTTTATCGTTCCTATTTACATCGCTGCCTGCCCTTACTTGGTTCTTTTTTAACAGGCAGGAAAAACGCCTACGACTATCTTGGCGATTCGATCGAGGACTTTCCGTCCGGCCGTGCAATGTGTCAGTTGATGACGGGGAACGGTTTCGCCCGCGGGAGCTTCGAACCACTCACTGGTGGAATCGTCACCATTTATACGGCTACCAAGCAATAAGTGCACAAAGGAGACGGACGATCCTCTTTTTGGGAATTCCGAACCTTTCAGGGTTCGTACCAGTAACGGTTCTTTATTGCCTGGGAGTAGGGGATGCCGCGGTTGGCGGCGATCCACCCGGCGGCGCAGTGGCTTCGCTGGTCAACGGCAATTTCAAGCTGTTCAAGTTTAGATTGCTAATCTCAAACGTACCTTCGCGGCCGTCCACACACGCGCACCACGTGCCGTCACTGTTTTGAGCACCAATAGTCAATTTATGTGATGCCTTATTGTCGGGTGAGGTAGTAAAGGCGAGCACGAGCTGTGGTTTATCGAAACCGTGTTGCGGCGGCGTTCCCTCGAGCCACCGTACCGCGTGCAACGCCGACAACGTGTTGAGGAGTGATTGCAGATTAGCTTCGTTGATCTGACCACTCCCTTTCAACCAATGCCACTGGTTCCGCTGGTCGCGCTCAAGCGACAGCTCATTCTCAGCCGTAACACTTAAGCGATGGATTTGCTCCGGTTTAAACTTAAAGATCGATAGATCCTGCCATTGCAGGGGATCAGGTGAAATCTGATCCACTAAACCGCGGTGCACTGCCACGACGAATGGTTCGTCGGCCAGCCGCGCGTACACGTTATCGCCCTCTGCTTTTCCAAAGGCCAGCGCCGCAAACGACTGCTCACCCGCCTTGCTTTCAGCGGTATTCTCCGAAGCAAATGAACTGAACGTCAATTGAATGGTCGGCTTATCGAGCCCGTATTTGGGCAGATTGGAAGCGACGTCTTCTACGAATCTTGTTACTCGCTCGTTTTGCAATGTGTCGATCAAGCGTCGAATCGCACGTGAATCCGCCGGCGCATTATTTCGGCCGGCAATTGTCCAATTTCCATCTTTCCGCCCGAGAACGGTTTTGGCTTTGCCTGGAGTGTCGATCGTGATCCGATCGAGAATGTTTGTATCGATGCGAACCAAGTGATTGTCGCGCAGATCGGCCGGCTTCGTATTAACGATCTCTTCGACCTTTTTCGGAAGGGTGTAAACGGATCCACGAGGGGCGAACCGTACGTAAACCTGATCTTTTTCTTTTTCTGGTACGCTGCCGATCTGCAGCGTCTGACCTTTGTCCTCTGTTCCAAAGACCTTGATCGATTCGCCGAGCTCAACCTTCTGGTCTTTTTTTTGCTCCTGATCATACAACGTGATCGATCCACGCGGCTCCGCCAATCCATAAGGGCGCAGGTCGCCACGATCGTCGGCCACAAATTGTTGAATGCGCGCTGATGTAATCTGTGAAATCAAGTCCCCTACTTTCCCGTCGTCCGCTCGCGCACGCAACGGTTTGAGGATGTCCCAGTGCTCGCCTCTTTTTTCCAACTCCATTTCACCAGCAGGCGTTTTCAATGTAATGCGGCGCACCTGCGCAGTTGCCACATCGGTTAATTTTTTGTCGCGAAATTCCTCTGGTTTTTTGTCGATATCTTTCCTGACCGACTGTGTGGCGAGATACGTTTCCTTGGAATTCTGGAAGCGCACATACATTCTGCCTTCAAGAGCGGCGTCTTTGCCAAACAAGATTTCCGGAGGTTTCTCACGGCCGAGCAGTTTGAGCTTTAGCTTGGGATTGCTTAGGCCGTACTCGGCTAGTTTGCTCTTATCGGTGTCAATATCTTTGGCGGGAATGGTCCCTTCCTTCTGCCAGTTCTCCAAATCCGACAACAAATTCTCGACTACAGCACCATCTGCCTGATCTTTGATCGGTGTTTCAAGTCGCCACTTGTTCTGACGGCGCCGTATTTCGATTTTTTGATCGCCATTTTGAATAACGATGCCATCAATCTTGTTTCGATCGAAATTGACCACGTTCTGCGCCTGCCGCTTTGCCTCCTCAGTGCTCGGCCGCTTCATTTCGAAAAACCTGAAATAAGCGAAGCCAGCGAGCGCAATGAGCGCCAGGATGAGGGTATTCCTCCAGTTCATACTAGACCCGCCGTTGCCACCACACCATGGTTCCGACTACCGCGGGAACTAACGGTATGAACACCAAAACAATCCAGCGCAGCCGGCGCAACGCCTCTTCGTTAAGACTGAAGGTGAGAGGCTTCGAGACCTTCGGCGCGATACCGATAAGTTGTTCCCGGCTAAGCAGCCAGTTCACGCTGCCAGAGATGAAATCGAGTCCCTGCTGATCCTGCGTGATGGCATTGTCCTGAACGAAGCTTCCGTTGCTAACTACTACCAGGCGCGACGAATTCACCTGGACCCGCTGATCTGCGCTGCCCCCCTTCTCCACTGATGCGCTGATTGTTAGCGGCACATTGATGCTTTGCTTTGCGTCGGCCTGTAGCTTTACCTGGTCGTCTGTGTTGTAATCTTTTTCCGCAAAATAACCTTTTTCAGCCTGGATCAGCGGTTCCACTCGGATGTTCGCAGTGCGGACGCGGTCCGGCTCAAGAGTAAGCGAAGATGTGCCGCCCAAAAAGAGCGTCCGCACATCTGCCAGCCGTTTTGTGATTGGACTGTCGCCGAGGAAACGCGCCTGCACATCTCGCGTTAATGCCAGCTCCTGGATACCAGTGCGCAGGAAAACCATCAGTCTGTCGTCATTCGGTTTGACGCCCAGCTCGTTAACAAAACCGCGGAGGTTCGGCGTTTTCGCCGCTGGATCCAGGAGAAGCAGTATCCGCCCCTGTTTATCCCAGAAATCCCGCAACAGTTTCATTTCCCGATCGGAAAAATCGTATTGCGGCCCGACAATCATGACAGCTTTCACGTCTGCGGGAATCGAATCCAGATCGAGGAGGTTCAGCTCCTGAAACTTGATGTTTTCGTTTTCGATAAACGTTTTCAGCACCGAGATGGGGCTGGTGCCTTCTGAAAGCGACGGTTCCTTGTGGCCGGTGACGTACCCAAGGGTTTTCTTTTTCCCTTCAACAAGGTCGATCATCGCGCTGGTGATAGCTTGCTCGCCTTTGAATGCGGCTACACGTGGACCTTCGCCAAACGCCATTCCGCTCTGGTCGATATCGGCCATCTCGGACGCCTTGACGGTTTTGTTGCGGCCATCGTAGTCGAGCACCAAAAGACTCTCGTCTGTAACAACTTTGTATTTGTCGAACAGCTCTTTGGCGCGGGAAAGATTCCGCTCGGGATCGATATGTTCGAGGTCGATTTTTCCTTTACCGGCATACTGGTATTCCGTCAGCAAATTCTGAACGTCCGCAGTAATCGGTGTGTTTGGTGCAAAGAAAACCGTCACGCGCATCTTGCCGTTGAGCGTGTCGAGGAAGCGCTTCGTTTTATCTGAGAGGGCATATTTTTGATCCCTGGAAAAATCCCAACGCGCGTAGTGCTTGAAGGCGAAGGAATTGACCATCGCAACGAGAAACAAGACCAGCACAATTTGGACGAGCACATTGAAACCGATCCGAATCCGGCCAATTTTCTTTTCTGAGCGCATCCGCGACTTCCTTATCAGATCAGCCATTTGTTAGAGCCTCCACTTACGGGATTGAAAGGCCTGATAGGTAAGCGTCAGCATCACAATGGTCATGCTCACGTAGAGAACGATCGGCCGTGTATCGATTACGCCCCGGGAGAATGTCCCCATGTGTTCGATTGCGGAGAAATATCCCAGCAACTCGCGCGTTGTGGAAGTAACATCCAAAAGTATGAATTGAACCAGGCCGAGAAAAAATAACAGCGTGATCGCGCAGAACGAAATAACGGCGGCGATGATTTGGTTCCTGGTCAGAACAGACGTGAGACAACCAATCGAGAGATAGAACATTCCAAGCAAGAAAAGCATCAGATAGGAACCAAAGTATGCTCCGGCAGAATGCGCAGCCGGCTGGTTTGTTAGTCTCAGAAAAATCCCGAAGTAAAGCAGTGTGGGTATCCAGAGAATCAAATAAAAGACTAGCGCACCAAAGAATTTCGAGAGTACCACCTGCCAGTCGCGCACAGGGACAGTAGTTAACGGCTCAATCGTGCCGAGCTTAAATTCTTCGGCAAACAGCCGCATCGTAATCAGGGGGAAGATCAGAACGAAGGCGAACCAGAAGAAGACTGAATTGAAGAATGCTTCCTGCACCGTGTATTGCACTTGGCGCTGGTTCATGAAGGAGACCTGAAAGTAAAAATCGATCCCGCTGACGATGAGGAAAAAGATCAGCACGACGTACGCGATCGGGGAATAGAAATAACTGCGCACCTCGCGCGCGAGCAAGGTGTAAAACTTACGCATGAATCATTCTCTCGTTTAGCATTGGTCTCAGACTAGGTCGGGATGCGTGAGCTCGACGAAAACATCCTCGAGCGTTGCTCGACGCTGAGTTAATTCGCGCACCGCCCAGTGACGTTCGGCAGCCAGCCGAAAGACCTCTTCGCGGACATCTGTGCCCGACTCTACTCGCAGCGAAAATCTCTTCCATTCGTCCTCTCCGTCGGTAATCACGTCTCGCACACCGGAAATCTTCTTCAGTTCCTCTGCGCCGTTATCGTTCCCGACTCTTGCTTCAAGTACCACGCCGCCAGCCTGTCTGATCTTCCCGAGCAAATTATCCGGTGTATCGCACACCTCGATTCGACCCTTGTGAATGATGATTACTCGGCTGCACGTCATCTCCACCTCCGGCAAAATATGCGTCGAAAGCAAGATTGTGTGGTGCTTGCCCAGGTTCTTGATTAGCTCGCGAACCTGCCGGATTTGATTCGGATCGAGACCGATCGTCGGCTCGTCGAGAATGAGAAGGTCAGGCTCCGCCAACAATGCGTCCGCCAGACCGACGCGTTGTCGATAGCCTTTGGAGAGAGTGCCGATCAGCTTCTTTTTAACTTCCTTGAGACCACAGAGTTCCTCTACATCGCCCACACGCTCTGCGACCCGGCGATGCTGAACTCCTTTTAGCGCTGCGCGATAGTTGAGATACTCCGTAACGCGCATGTCGCTGTAGAGCGGCACGTTTTCCGGCATGTAGCCGAGGTGTGCCCGCGCCTGAAGCGATTGTTCAAAAACGTCGAACCCCGCAACCGTAGCGCGGCCCGAGGTAGGCGGCGTAAAGCCCGCCAAAATCCGCATGGTCGTGGTTTTACCGGCGCCATTTGGCCCAAGAAATCCCATGATTTCGCCCTGGCTAACTTCAAAATTCAAATCCCGGATCGCGGGCTGGCCGGCGTAGCGTTTTGTCAGATTTTCAACCTTAATCATTTTCCGATATTTCGATGAGACAACCGAACTGCAATTGCGTTGCCAAATTTTTTAGCGTGCCGTCAGGCTCACGGTCGCGACCTCGCGATTTTGTCCAGCGGCACGGATAATGCCAATGATGAACTCAACGGCTGCCCCGCTCTCCGCCGATCGCAATAGCTCCTCAACCTGTCGAACGGAAGAAACTTCGGATTTGCCTATGCGATAAATCACCATTCCCCGCTCTATTCCTGCTTCATCTGCCGGGCTGTTCGGTTCGACTGCGGCAATTAAGACGCCCCCCCCTCGCGCATAACCGAGGGCATCGCTTAATTCCTGGCCCAAATTTTGTAGCTGCATCCCAAATAACTTCTCCGCGCTCGAAAGCGATGTTTCGCTGGTCGCCACCGCGCTTTTTGTCGTGGGCTGTATCTGCGCCGTTTTCTTGAATCGATTGACGCTATCCCGCACCACCTCCGCGGGAATGGCGAAACCAAGCCCCTGAGTGGGCACGCCTTGTGGCGTGAACGCCATCTTTGCCGACGCAATTCCGACCAGCCGGCCAGAGATATCGATCACCGGGCCACCGCTATTACCCGGATTAATCGCCGCATCGGTCTGCACGAGGTCTTTATATTCGGTCTCATCGACGGTGATATTGCGTTTTACCGCACTAAGAACGCCTCGGCTAATCGAACTGCCATAGCCAACAGCGTTGCCTACTACAATCACTGTCTGGCCAAGCAAGTTCGGAGAGATGTTGTCGAGGTTGATGAAAGGGAATGCATTTTTCGCGTCGATCTTAATGAATGCCAGATCAGTCTTGTCATCGCCGGCAATATAGTGAGCGTTGTACGTTTTGCCGTCGTTCGTCGTTACGTGAATTTTCAAGTCCGCGGCGCGCTCGACCACGTGCTGGTTGGTCACGATGTAACCGGCCGGATCGATAATGAAACCGGAGCCGAGACTTTGCAACGTCTGGCGAATTTGGCGTGGCCGGACGCGGTTGTAGCCGAAGAATTGCGCGTAAAAATCCTCAAACGGATCGCGCACCGTGCGGCGAACTACGCGCTCGGTATTGATGTTCACCACTGCGGGCAACACCTTGGCGACAGCCAAAACAGCCGGTTCCGACGCAGGATCGGCTTGTGCAAAACAAGATGTGCATACTGCGAGGATCACTAGCGCAACCGCGAGTACGCGCTCGGCAATACCTGTAAATTGTGCTCTGCCTGGAGTTGTGGATGCCACCTTCATGATCGCGTTGAGCTTTCGCACCAAATATGCCTCCCAAGTAAAGAAGCAGCTCCGGCACTGTCAACTTGCCGCACCGCGCAATCGTTGGAGATTGATTTGCTATGCGTACTTCAATTGACGCTCGCGAAAATATCGACCTGATCGAAGAGAATTATCGGCGCTGGCAGCAAAATCCAGAGTCAGTTGATTCGGGATGGTCCGCTTTTTTCGAAGGATTCGAGCTCGGGAATCTGCCGCAGCCCGATGGCGCGGCAGTGGCGGAAATCGAGGCTCGCGAGGCAGCATTGCAGACACGCGTCGATAGTCTCGTTTACGCGTATTGTTCGCTCGGACATACCATCGCACGCGTCGATCCGCTGGCAGAGACGCGACCGCAAAATCCATTGCTGAGTTTGCACGAGTTCGGATTTAACGAATCAGACCTCGACCTTCGCGTTTCCTCGAAATTTTTCCTCGACAATCGGCCGATGACCTTGCGCGAAATGGTCGCCGGCCTCGAGAGAATTTACGCCGATTCTATCGGCTCGGAATTCATGCATATCCAGGACCCGCGGATTCGCGAGTGGGTGCGGCGCCGCCTGGAGACGCGACCGCATAAGCATTCGACGCCGCGCGCAGTTCAAGTGGCTCTGTTGCGGGCGCTGCTGGAAGCCGAATCGTTCGAAATATTCCTGCACACCCGCTACGTAGGGCAAAAACGGTTTTCGCTTCAGGGCTCGGAATCGCTCATGGTGATTCTGGATACAATCCTGCACAGATGCCCTGACGGCGGCGTCGCGGAAATCTGCATGGGTATGGCGCATCGCGGGCGTCTTAACGTGCTCGCGAATTTTTTGCGCAAATCACTGAAGGTCATCTTCACAGAATTTAGCGAGAATTACATTCCCGACTTGGTGGCCGGCGATGGCGACGTGAAATACCATCTCGGTTATCGCGCGGTGCGCAGACTTGCTTCAGGCGCCGAGGTCGAAATTCGCCTCTCTTCAAACCCGAGCCATCTCGAAGCCGTCGATCCCGTGGTCGAAGGAAAAGCGCGCGCGCGACAACGGATTCGTGGAGACACCGAGCATCGTCGAAAAGTTTTGCCGCTGCTGGTGCACGGCGACGCGGCTTTTATTGCACAGGGAATCGTAGCCGAGACGCTCAACCTATCTCAATTACACGGTTACAGCACTGGAGGCACCATTCACGTAGTGGTGAATAATCAAATCGGCTTCACAACGCTCCCAAAAGACGCTCGGTCATCTCCATATTCGACTGATGTAGCCAAGATGATCGAGGCTCCGATTTTTCATGTGAACGGCGACGATCCACTGGCCGTTAAATTCGTGAGCGACATGGCGTTCGATTTTCGCCAGCGATTCGGACGCGACGTGATGATCGACATGTATTGCTATCGTCGGTACGGCCACAACGAAGGCGACGAACCGTCGTTTACCCAGCCCGATCTCTACGCGAAGATCGAGAAACGCCCATCAGTAACGCAACTTTACAAACGCGAGTTGCTCGAAGCGGGCACACTCAGCGAAGACGACGCCGCCTCCTTGGAAACCGAGTTTGCTTTGCGGCTGGAGATGACGAGAGACGAAGTCGACGCCATCGAAAAACGAAAAGCTAGCGAGAAAGCAAAGTTCCGGGAATCGACAGCGATTTTTCAACCGGAATACACCAGCACATCGGAACCGACTGCGATTAGCGAGAAAACGCTCAAGACGATCGTTGATGGCCTCACCCGCATACCGGAGGGCTTCCAGGTTCAGCCGAAGATTAAACGCATCGTCCTCGATCATCAGCGCAAAGTCTTTGACGAAGGCGGCCCCTATGAATGGCATTATGCCGAAGTGCTCGCATTCGGATCATTGTTGCTGGAAGGAATACCGGTTCGATTGTCCGGCCAGGATAGTTCGCGTGGCACGTTCAGCACACGGCATTCCGTGCTCTATGATGCAAACACGGGTATACCTTACGTGCCGCTCATGCACCTGGCCGAAAAGCAGGCGCCCATCTGCATTTACAACAGCCCGCTCTCAGAAGCTGCTGTGCTTGGATTTGATTACGGCTACTCGCTGGACTACCCAAAAATGCTGTGCTTATGGGAAGCGCAATTCGGCGATTTTGCCAATGCCGCGCAAACGATCATTGATCAGTTCATCGTCTCAGCAGAATCGAAATGGCAACAGCCAAGTGGGATAGTGCTTTTGCTCCCGCATGGCTACGAAGGCCAGGGGCCGGAGCACTCCAGTGCTCGACTGGAGCGCTTTCTGCAGGCCTGCGCCGAAGATAACATCCAAGTCTGCAATCTCACTACTTCCGCACAGTATTTTCATGTGCTCCGGCGCCAGATGAAGCGCGATTTCATCAAGCCACTGATCATAATGACGCCGAAGAGTCTGTTGCGCGCCACGTTTGCTTCCTCGCCCGCCAAGGAATTCATTCATGGCCGGTTCGAAGAGATCCTCGGCGCGCCAGAAGCTGGTCCCGCCGACCAAACGAAGCGCATTATTTTTTGTTCGGGAAAAGTTTATTACGATCTGCTGAAATATCGCACTGAGCGGAAAATTGAGGACGCGGCGATCATTCGCATCGAGCAACTTTATCCTCTCGTAGAAAAAAGGCTGCGCGAAATGCTCAAGCCATTTCCAAAGAGCGCGAAGCTCGTCTGGTGCCAGGAAGAACCGCAAAACATGGGCGCATGGACTTTTATAGAACCGCGATTGCGCACGATGTTTTGCAGCGAAATTGCCTACGCGGGACGCGACGCGAGCGCCAGCCCTGCCGTCGGTGCACTGACTCGCCACAAACGCGAGCAAGCCCGCCTCGTCGCCGACGCGTTTTCGCTCTGAGCTAGTTCGGCGAATATTCGCTGCCTGATTGCTGGCGACAACCTTCCGCGGTTTGTTCGATCTCACGCAGTGGTCACTACGTTGCTTCACCAGTTGACGGATGTTAGCGTCGCGTGCCTGCGATGAGCCGGAACTACAAAGATACTCTCAATCTGCCGCGGACAGACTTTCCAATGAAGGCGAACCTTGCTGCGCGCGAGCCACAGATGCTCAAGGCGTGGGAGGACAGCCGCCTTTACCAGCAAATTCAGAAATCGAGAGAGAATCGAGAGCTGTTTGTTCTGCATGATGGGCCGCCTTTTGCCAACGGCGACGTCCACATGGGCACTGCGCTTAACAAAATTCTCAAAGATTTCGTGGTGAAATCGCAGACCATGCTGGGCAAACGAGTGCCGTACGTCCCTGGCTGGGACTGTCACGGCCTTCCTATCGAATACAAAGTGGTAAAGGAATCGCGCGCTCTTTCTCCGCTGGAAGTCCGCAAAAAATCCGAAGCGTTTGCGCGAAAGTTCATCGACATCCAGCGCGAACAATTCAAGCGGCTCGGCGTTTTCGGCGATTGGGATCATCCGTATCTGACAATGGATCCCAAATACGAAGCGGAAATCCTCCGCGCCTTCGCGGCGTTCGTTGAGAAGGGTCTCGTTTATCAGGCCAAGAAGCCGGTGTTTTGGAGCACGGGGGCACAAACCGCGCTAGCCGAAGCAGAAGTCGAATACCAGGAGCGCGACGATACCGCCGTTTACGTGCGATTTCCACTTCCTCCCAACCAACTTGCTAAGACTGGTTTACCAACTGACAAGCCCGTGAGTGTTGCCATTTGGACAACTACGCCGTGGACGCTGCCAGCAAATCTGGCCATCGCGGTGGATCCTGATGCCGAGTACGAAATTTTGGCCAACAGCGATGAGCGACTGATTATCGCTCGCAAGCGTCATGATCAATTCATCCAAGACACTGGCTTTGTAGCTGATGAAGAACCGAACTTTCTTGCAAGCAAACGGCTCGTTGGCCTTCAGGCGCAACATCCCTTTCTCGATCGCAAGTCAATCATACTCGCGGCTGATTTCGTGACCATGGATACAGGAACTGGCGCCATCCACATCGCTCCTGGCCACGGTGAAGATGATTATTGGTTGGGTAAGACCAACGGCTTGGATATTCTCTCGCCGGTCGACGATCACGGGCGCTTCACCGAGGAAGCGATTTTGCCCGATCTCACGGGAAAATATGTCTTCGACGCAAATCGCGACATCGTTGAACTCCTGCGTGGACGCAGCATGCTAATCAGCGTCCAAAATTTTCATCACTCGTATCCGTACTGTTGGCGCTCGAAGACACCGATCATCTTTCGCAATGTCGAGCAATTCTTCATCCGCATCGATGAGCTGCGCGGCAGGGCGCTCCGCGCCATTCACAACGAAGTGAAATGGATCCCCGCCTGGGGCGAGAACCGCATCGCGGGGACCGTCGAATCGCGTCCTGACTGGGTCATTTCGCGGCAACGAAGCTGGGGTGTTCCCCTCCCCGTTTTCTATTCCAAGAATGGAGACGCGATTCTCGATGCAAACGCTATCCGAAAGCTCGCTGATCTGGTCGCGGAGCGCGGTTCAAACATTTGGTTTGAACTGAGCGATGCGGATCTTGCACGCGAGCTCGGCCTCCCGCCGGGTACGACGAAGCGCAACGACACGATCGATGTCTGGATCGACAGCGGCGTGTCACACAAAGCCGTTTGTGCGCTGCATCCGGAGCTGCGCGATCCCGCTGACATGTATCTTGAAGCGACCGACCAGCATCGCGGCTGGTTTCAATCATCGCTGATGACCAGCATCGCGCTGAACAATCATGCGCCGTACAAAACTTGCGTGACGCACGGTTTCGTCGTGGATCTTGACGGCAAAAAGATTTCGAAATCGGGAACGTACGAGAAGCCAACGGCCGCCGATCATTTTGTCGGTCGATACGGCGCCGATCTGCTGCGGCTTTGGGCGAGCAGCATCGATTACACCGCTGACGTTCCGTTCTCTGAAGAAATGTTCACTCGTCTAGGCGACACTTATCGCCGAATTCGAAACACGTTGCGTATTTTGTTGGGAAATCTTCACGATTTTCCTGTAGCCGGGGGCGTTGACTCCGGCCCGCCGTCAACGCCCGCGGATACAACATTGATTGATCGCTGGATTTTGGAACGGCTGGACCACGTGATTCGCGATTGTCGCTCGGCTTATGAGACGTTCGAGTTCCACAAGGTCTATCACACGCTTAATCAGTTCTGCGCTGTCGATTTGAGCAGCCTCTATATCGACATCACGAAGGACCGTATGTATTGCGACGCAGCGGATTCGCCGCGTCGCCGCTCAACTCAAACAGTCATGCATGAAATTTTCCGCGCGTTGTGTCGATTGCTAGCGCCGGTTCTTGCCTTTACCGCCGAGGAAGCGTGGTGCCATTCAGCCTCGACACGTCGCGATTCGGTTCATCTGGAGGAATTTCCTCAACCACAGGATCGACATGACAACGCCAGCGCTCAGGTGGCAGAGCTCTTGCGACTACGCGGCGTCATCGCGCAGGCGATCGAGCGCGCGCGTCAGGAAAAATTGATTGGAAACACGCTGGAGGCCAGGGTTCTTTTGCATTCGGATTCCGATGTTACTGAGAAAGTCGGTCAGGAGGAACTGGAAGAATTCTTCATTGTGAGTGACCTGACAATCCATCAGGCCACAGAAGCAAGCGCCTCAGTGACGAAAACGCCATACGCAAAGTGTGCGCGTTGCTGGCGCCATCGAGCAACAGTTGGAACTAGCAAGGCGCATCCGGATTTGTGCGATCGATGCGAAAACGTTATCGCAGCTCTGGAAAAGGCGGCTTGATGATTCGATTCCGTCATTCGCGCTGTAGCGTGCGCTGTTCTCAGCACAGGCCCCTTGGAACGGCGACACCAAATCCGCTGAGGATAGGAGACGCCACAGCCTCGTAAGCGTGCCGATTCAGAGAGATCACCCAGATGAAATTGATCTTTTTGATTTCGTTGCCGCTTTACGCTGTCGATCAATTGTCAAAACAGTTGGTCCTGCGATTAATCAGGTCTTATGAGGCGCGCATAATCGTGCCGGACTTCTTTAATCTGGTTAACGTTACTAACACGGGCGCAGCGTTTGGATCCTTCAAGGGTAACAATACTTTCTTCATTGTGGTCTCAATCATTGCATTGGTTGTTGTGACCGTTCTGCTCGTGCGAGCACGACCGGCTGATGCATGGCGCGACCTCTCACTTGCTCTGCTACTTGCTGGCATTTTGGGTAATCTCACTGATCGGCTGCTCTATGGTCACGTAATCGATTTTCTCCTTTTCAATCTGCACATTCGGTACGCCGATCCGTGGCCTGCCTTTAATGTGGCCGACTCCTGCATCTCTATTGCAGTCGTGCTCTTTATCATTCACTCCTTCCGGAGACAGAAGGCCACCGGGTAGGAGGCTGCTGCTGCCGCCAAGTCGCCGATGCTGAGCACGCGCGCGTTGCGCTTCGCACACCGAAGCGGCTACAATGAATTCTACAATTAATTCTGTGAAATCCTCGCCCATGGAAAAGGTGGCGCGCGAAGTTGCCGCGCGCTTGCGTGAAAGCGGTCATATCGCGTACTTCGCGGGCGGCTGCGTACGTGACATGGTGCGTGGTTTAATCCCGAAGGATTATGACATTGCTACGAACGCGCGACCGGAAGCCGTGCAAGGGCTTTTCCCCCATACATTTGCAGTCGGCGCGCATTTCGGCGTGATCATCGTCCTGGAGAACGGTTTTCAATTCGAGGTGGCAACCTTTCGTTCCGATGACGCATACATCGATGGAAGACATCCCAGCGCGGTGCATTTTTCTTCCTCCGAAGAAGACGCGCGACGTCGCGATTTCACCATCAACGGAATGTTTTATGATCCGGTCGCAGAGAAGGTGATCGATTTTGTCGGCGGCTGCGCCGATATCGACGCAAAATTAGTGCGCGCCATTGGCAATCCGGCGCAACGCTTCGCGGAAGACCGGCTGCGCATGCTGCGCGCACTGCGCTTCGCCACGGTACTCGATTACCAGATCGACCAGAAAACATGGCACGCACTGGCGACCAATGCGGACTCAATCAACCAGATCAGTGCCGAACGAATCCGCGACGAGTTAGTGCGCATTTTCCTTTCGCCAAACCGGGTGCGCGGCTGGGACCTGCTCGACTCCAGCGGCTTGATGCGCCCGATTCTGCCCGAACTGGAAGCGATGAAAGGCGTGTTGCAGCCGGAACAATTTCATCCGGAAGGCGACGTGTTCGTTCATACCCGGCTGATGTTGCAGCTGCTTCCGGAGAAAGTTTCTGTTTCGCTGCTCTTCGCCGTGTTGTTCCACGATGTTGCTAAACCGGTCACAGCAACGGTGGACAACACAGGCCGAATCCGTTTCAACGATCATGACCGCATCGGCGCGCAGATGACGGAGGCGATCATGCGGCGCCTGCGTTTTTCCGGCACTGAAATCGAAGCGACCGTCGAAATGGTGCGGCAGCACATGGTTTTCAAGGACGCTCCGAACATGCGTGTGGCAAAGCTAAAGCGTTTCATGGTGCGGCCGACTTTTGACGAGGAACTGGAATTGCACCGGATCGATTGCGAAAGCAGCCATCGGATGCTTGACAACTACGAATTTCTCCTGCGGAAACGCGAGGAATTCGCCAACGAACCGATTATCCCACCGCCACTGGTGCGCGGTGATGATTTGATCGCCCTTGGGCTAAAGCCTGGCCCAAAATTTGGCCAAATCCTCGAGGCTGTAGAGACGCGGCAGCTGGAAGGGACGCTACGCACGACAGAGGAAGCTTTGCAGTGGGTCAGACGCGAATATTTGTCGGGCCAAAGAGATTGAAGAAAAGGTCGAACATCCAATGAGAATTCTCATGATCAGCGCCGAGGGACCGCCTTTGGAGCGAAGGAGCGCGCTCGTAGACGTGATGGACGCATTGCCGGGTGCGTTGCGCGCGCGCGGCAACGAGGTAAGCGTGGTCCTGCCGTTGTACCGCGAGATAAAAGAAAATCGAGCGTTTAAGAAGAAAAACACCGGCATAAGTGTCGATGTGCGGGTGGGCGACAAAACCTACGTTGCGCGATACCTCGAGGGACGCAGCGCTGGCGGCGTGCAGTTATTTCTGATTCGTTGCGATGAATTTTTTGATCGCGACGGAATTTACGGCGAACACGGTAAGCAGTACGAAGACAATGCCGCGCGTTTTATTTTCCTCTGCAAAGCGGCAATTGAACTGGCTCGGCGATTGACGCCGCAATTGCAAATTTTGCATGTTCACGATTGGGCCGCGGCGTTGGTGCCGGTATTTGTTTATGCACAAGGGCTGCCATTCAAAACTATACTGACCATCCATCACGTGGCTGATCAGGGTAGTTTTTGGGGGCTTGATTTCGGACTCACAAATTTGCCAGAGCAGTTTTTTACCCTCCGCGGAGTCGAATTTTTTGGACGCCTGAATTTTCTCAAGGGCGGGATTCTCTTTTCCGATCGGATCACAACCGTCAGCGAACATTACCGGCGCGAAATCCTGACACCGTCTGGCGGTTGCGGCCTTGATGGGGTTCTGGGCGAAAATGCGCATCGACTTACCGTTATCTTAGATGGCGCAGATTACACGCGCTGGAATCCTACGTCGGACCGGTTGATCCCGGCACGCTATGATGCAAGGCGCCTACAAGGAAAACAGATTTGCCGGGACGGACTCCTGAAGGAAATGAAACTTGATTCTGCGCCGCGCGGTCCTGTCTTTGGAATGGTCACTCGTGTCGTTCACGAAAAAGGCTTTGAAATTCTGGTGCCGCTTCTTGATCGACTTCTTTGGGATGATGTCCGCTTGATCATTCTCGGAGAAGGCGATCCCGCGTACGAAACTGCGCTCGCCATCGCAGCCAGAAAATTTTCCACAAAATTTGCATACCATAGAAACTACGATGAGAAACTCGCGCACTTCATTGAGGCAGGAATGGACATCAGCCTGATTCCATCGCGTTTCGAGCCAGCGGGGTTGAACGCAATGTATAACTTGAAGTACGGCGTCCTCCCAGTGGCGCGCGTGACCGGGGGAATTCAGGAGATTATCGAAGACTATGATCCGATAACGGACAGCGGTTACGGTTTCCTCTGTTACGAGTATTCCAGCGAGGCTTTCTGGGACGCAATCAAGCGTGCGCGGCGAATCTTTCGAGACCGGCGCCTCTGGACGAGGTTGATGAAACGGGCAATGGCGCGCAATTTTTCGTGGGACGCATCCGCGGAGGGCTACGAAGCGCTGTACCGAGAGCTCGTTACGACTAGCGACAAAGCAGCGGCTTAGCTCATAAGGCGACGGTCTCGCCTCAATCGAGCTTTCCGTTTGCCAAGCCCGAGCATCTGTGGAATTTTGGACGGCTTTTTCTCCCCGGAAGCTTATGGCTTACGCAATTATCAAGACTGGCGGCAGACAATTTCGCGTCGCGGAAGGCGACACGATCGATGTCGACCTGCTCGACATCGATCCGGGTAAGACCGCGACCTTCGCTGACGTACTCATGTTTGCCGATGGTAAAGATGTGACACACGGCAATCCGCTTATCTCCGGAGCAAAGGTAACAGCCGACGTGCTCGAGCAACGCAAGGACAAGAAGGTGATCGCGTTTAAGTATAAGCGCCGTAAGGGTTATCACCGAACAGTTGGGCATCGTCGCAAATTGACACGCGTGAAAATTAAAAACATTAGTGTGGAGGCGAAAAAAGCCGCCCCAAAGAAAACCGACGAATAGACGGACACGGTTACCAGTCAACAACTCCATGTCCGCCGTAGCCCTGGCGAAGGCGGATCAACCCATCAACTCTCTCCAATGGCTCACAAAAAAGGACAAGGCAGCGTTAAGAATGGCCGCGACAGCGTCAGCAAGCGGCTGGGTGTCAAAAAATTCGGCAGCGAAATGGTTGTGGCCGGCAATATTATCGTGCGCCAGCGTGGCACAAAGTTTTTACCAGGAAAAAATGTTGGGCTTGGACGCGATTACACAATTTTTGCGCTGCTTGACGGTACAGTGCGGTTTGATCGCGCTGGTCGGCGTGTGAATGTGGACCCGCTCGCGAGTCAGAACTAGCCGATCGAATTCTGCTTCCCCGTCTGGGCCGGCGTGCAGTATAAGCGGGTTTCGCAGATGAGATACCAGACGTTTATCCTTTTTGGCGCACCGGGCAGCGGCAAAGGCACGCAGGGCAAAACGCTCGGCACGATCCCGCGTCTTTATCACTGCGCTTGTGGCGATGTATTCCGCTCCATCGACACTCGGACGAAAGTCGGGAAGGCATTCCTTGATTACTCCAGCAAAGGCCAACTTGTCCCAGATGATATCACAGTGGAACTTTGGCGAGAGGCGATCGATGCGGCCGTGGAAGCACACAAGTTTAAACCTGACATCGACACGCTCGTGCTCGATGGCATTCCGCGAAATGTCGGACAAGCGAGGATCATGGAGGAAATGATCGACGTAAAAAAAGTATTTCACCTCGCCTGTCCTGACCGCGACACACTCTTTTATCGGCTCAAGAAACGCGCTTTAAAGGAGAACCGCCTCGACGACGCAAACGAACAGGTCATCCAACGACGTCTGGACATTTACGAAAAAGAATCGAAGCCGGTGCTTTCGTATTACGCGCAAGAACTGGTCACCGTGGTTGACGCAACTCAGCCGCCCGCCAAAGTTCTGCTCGACATTCTACAGAGCGTGAACGACGGCGTGTATGAACCAGCAGCAGTTTGAAAATTTCACTGCCTCCAGTCTTTACTGCGAAAAATGCAAAGCCGCGATGCCCGTTCGCGAGCGGCTGCTCTTAGTCCTCCCCGATCGCGAGATT
>WNGB01001566.1_pt1 | contig 47402 bp, 37 predicted proteins | sample 5400681 | NCBI WGS metagenome assembly WNGB01 (sample SAMN13153367, study PRJNA577476) | soil metagenome | isolation source: 115 cm soil or saprolite under grassland replicate 2 | place: USA:California | collected 2016-06-15
CAAGCGGGGACGCCAGTGCATTCGAGCGCTTGTACCGGACCCACGTTGCCCGGGTCCATACGCTGGTGCGCCGCATGCTCGACGCCGATGAAGCCGACGACGTGACGCAGGATGTGTTCATTCGCGCCTGGCAAAAGCTGTCGACGTTCCGCGGCGAGTCGGCGTTCGGGACATGGCTGCACCGGTTGGCGGTGAACGTCGTCCTGGCCCGTCGCAAGACCGTCGGCATCGAGCGCGGCCGGTTCATTAATGAAGCAGAGCCGGTGCACGGTGTGCAGAGCAAGCCGGTGACACTGGAGTTGTCGATGGATTTCGAGGAAGCGTTGGCGAGCCTTCCCGAGGGCGCACGGCAGGTGTTCGTGTTGCATGACGTGGAGGGGTATCGCCACGAAGAAATCGCGCGCATGCTTGGCGTCGTGCCGGGCACGTCGAAATCGCAGCTGCACCATGCGCGGATGGCGCTGCGGAGGCACTTGGAACGATGAACGATCAATGGACGAACCGGCTTTCAGCGTATCTCGACGGCGAACTCGATTCGACCGAGCGCGCGAGTCTCGAGGCACATCTCGCGACGTGCGGGCACTGCTACGCGACACTCGGCGAGCTGCGCCAGGTGGTCGCGCAGGCGAAGTCGCTGTCTGACACGCCGCCTGCGACCGATCTCTGGCCGAACATTCGCGCCCGACTGACGCAGGGTAGTGAGACCCGGCGCCATGCGCCGGGTTCACGCCGTTTCAGTTTGACGGTCGGGCAGTTACTCGCCGCGAGCGTCGCCCTGATGCTCGTATCGGGTAGCGGCGTGTGGCTCGTTGTGAAGCAGCAGCCGGCCAACCCGGCGGGATCCGTGGCCGAGCGCGAACGTCGCTTCGAGCCTCGGATCGACCCGGCTGGCTGGACACGCTCCACGGACGCGGCCATTGCCGACCTGCAAGCTGCACTGGACCAGAATGAAAAGCGGCTCGATACCGCGACCGTGCGGATCGTGCGGAAAAACCTGGCCGTGATCGATCGGGCGATCGCGGAGGCCCGCATGGCGCTGCGGAGCGACCCCGGCAACACGTACCTGAACCTCCATCTCGCCAACACGATGCGGCGCAAGGTGGAGCTGCTGCGGCGGGTAAACGACATGGCCGCGACACGGTCTTAGGAGGAGCACAACATGTTTGCAACGCTGGCCGCCGCGATGCTGGTCGCACTGGGGGGAGCATCGCAGAGACAAACCGATACGACCTTCGCCGTGCCGGCCGGCGCTAGCCTCTCGGTCAACAATTTCGGGGGCGGGATCACGGTCCATGGCTGGACCGAGAATCGCGTCAAGGTACACGCCGAAACGGGCCGCCGCGGACGGGTCGAAGTCTCGCTGGTCGGGACCACGGTCGTCATCAAGACCGGGAGCCGAGAAGGCGCGCCTTCCGTGATCGACCTCGAGATCACCGTGCCGCAATCGATGGCGCTCACCCTCGGCGGGACGTACGCCGACATCAATGTCGACGGGGTGCAGGGAGCCATCAGCGCCGAGACCGTGAACGGTGAGGTCAACGTGCGCGGAGGCAAAGGCATCATCACGCTCCACTCGATCCAGGGTTCCGTGACACTTGCCGACGCGTCGGGCCGTATCGAGGTGAACTCGGTCAACGAAGACGTCGAGCTGACAAACGTCAGCGGCGAAATCAAGGTCGAAACCACGAACGGCGAGCTGCGGCTCACGGGCATCCAGTCGTCCAGCGTCGATGCCGGCACGATCAATGGGGACGTGCTGTACGAAGGCACCGTCACGGACGGCGGGTCGTACAGCTTGGGGTCGCACAACGGCGACATCACCGTCTCCATCCCCGAGCGCGCCAACGTCACGATTACCGCGGCGACGGCGAACGGGGACATCGACGCGAGTTTCCCGCTTCCGCTGACGAGCGGAGCCGGAAGGCACCGCAAGACGTTCAAGATCGGCGCGGGGACCGCGCGGATGGAGTTGGAGTCGTTCCAGGGAGACATCGACCTGCGCCGGCCGCAGGAGCTCCGCGATCGGATCGATCGCAAACACGAGCGCGACGAGCACGAGAAGGACGACGACCACGACTCGCACTTTGGCTTCAGATTCAGCTTCGATTCGAGCGGCGTGAGCGCGTACGCCACGAGATACGCCGCGCAGTACGCGGCGCAATACGCGCCGAGGTACGCGCGCCAGTACGCGAGGATGTACAGTCGCCAATACAAGAAGGCCTACAAGCAGTCCTTTGATCAGAACGAGTAACTGGAGGACTCATGCGTAGTCTCGTGATGGCGGCATTCCTCTGTGTAGCGACCGTAGCCGTTGCGGCGGGCCAGGACTTCAATTGGCACGGCCGCCTCGCGGCCGGGAAGCGGCTGGAAGTGAAGGGCGTGAACGGCGACGTGCGGGCAGTCCTGGCCAGCGGCGCCGAAGCGGTCGTGAACGCGCGGAAGCATGCGCGCCGCTCCGATCCGGATGAGGTGGAGATCCGGGTGGTCGAATCGGAGGACGGCGTCACGATCTGCGCGGTCTATCCCACGCCGCGGCGCGCCCGCGAGGAGAACAACTGCGAGCCCGGCGATCGTTGGCGCTCCAGCACCGACAACAACGACGTCACGGTCGATTTCGAAGTGCAGGTTCCGGCCGGGGTCCAGTTCAACGGCCAGACCGTGAACGGCCAGATGTCGGCCGAGGGATTGAAGGCCGACGTGCGGGCAAGCACCGTGAACGGCAGTGTGCGCGTGACGACGACCGGCTTGGCGGAAGCATCCACCGTGAATGGCTCGGTCTACGCGCAGATGGGACGGTCAGACTGGAACAACGATCTCGAGTTCAGCACCGTGAACGGCGGGATCACGCTGATCCTTCCCAATGGAAAGCTCGACACGGAAGTCCGGGCCAATACCGTCAACGGCGACATCGAGACCGACTGGCCGCTCACCGTCTCCGGACGCTTTAGCCAGCGCCGGCTGCGCGGCACGATCGGCGCGGGCGGGCGGGGACTGAGCCTGAGCACCGTGAATGGAGAGATCAGATTGAAGAAGGGCACACAATAGACACAGGCTGCAGTCTTTCGATACCGAATCCATAGCACTTTGAACCCACCTTAGCCCCTCTTTCACGAGGGGCTTTTGGTGCTGCGGGACATGCTCGCCCGCATAACGCAGATCGAGAGTCTTCGCGAGCTGTTCGGCGCGCTCGGCTATGAGGCGGTCTGGGAGCCGGTGCCGGTGCGGGCCTGGCTGGGCGAGATCGACGGGATCAGCCGCGCCGCCCTGATCGCGCGCCACGGCGCGTTCCGCGTCTTCGCGCTCGAGGCGACCGCTCCCGAGGAGGCCGCACGCGTGGCCGCGCGCAGGCTTGCCGCGGGCGCGGAACGCGGTTTGGCGTGCGCGCTCGGCGGGCAGCCGCTCCGGCTCGTGTGCGTCGCCGGCCCGGTGGGACTCCGCATGGCGACGATGGCCGTCGCCAGCCCGTCCGGCTCGGCGGTGGCGACACTCGAACGCCTCGCGCCGGCAAAAGGCGAATCTGCCCTCGCACTCTCGCTGCGCATCGGTGAGGTGTTGGCGAGCGAGGGCGTCACGCCGCGCTTCTTTCGCGCCTTTCGGCACACGTTGGACCGGCTCACGGAACGGCTGCGCACTCCCCGGTCGCGCCGGGATCGCCATGCGCTCACGCTCACGGCGCTCACCCGCCTGATCTTCCTCTACTTCATCCAGTCGAAAGGCTGGCTGAACGGCGACAGGCGCTACGTGGCCCACCTGCTGGACTGCGCGCTCTCCGCCCGGCGACACTTTCATCGCTCGTTTTTGCACGCGCTATGCTTTGGCGCGCTGAATCGGCCGGCGGCGCAACGCGGCGCCGCCGCGCGAGCCTTGGGCAGGATCCCCTTCCTCAACGGAGGGCTGTTCGAGCCGTCCGTCCTCGAACGTCAGCATGGCTCCGCGATCTGGGGCAACGCCGACTGGCGTGAGGCGTTCGACGACCTGTTCGAGCGCTTTCACTTCTCGGTACGGGAACACGACGCAGGCGAGTTCATCGCCCCCGACATGCTGGGCCGCGTCTTCGAAGGTGTGATGGATCCGGACGAACGCCGCTCGAGCGGGAGCTACTACACGCCTGCCGCACTCGTGCGTGAGATGGTGCGGGCGGGACTCGAAGCCGCCCTCACGCATCGTCTCGGCGTTTCCCCGACGGCCGCGGCGCGGTGGGTGCACGAAGGCATCGCTCCGTCCCCGGCGCCCGATCTGCGCCGGCTGACGGTGCTCGATCCGGCCGCTGGGTCGGGCGCCTTTCTGTTGGGCGCGCTCGATGAGTTGGTCGCGCTCCGGCGCGCCGCGGGCGACGGCCCTGCTCTCGCCGTGAAGCGTGAGGTCCTCGCGCACTCGTTGTTCGGCGTCGATCTGTCGCCGACCGCCGTGCGCCTCACCGAGTTGCGACTGTGGCTCGCCCTGGTGGCGGACGACGACAGCAGCGACCTGGCTCACATCGCACCTCTGCCCAACCTCGACGGCCATATGCTGCAGGGTGACGCACTCCTCGACCCGTTGATGCTGGCAGCATCCCTCGGCGGCCGGGCCTTCCGCGGTGGCGCTGCCGAAGCACGGCGGCTCGCGGACGCGCGTCGCACCCACTTCGAGCTGGCCGGCCCGGAGAAGCGGGCAGCGCAGCAGGAATTGAACCGGGCTGAGGCAGCGCTGGCGCAAAGGCTCCTGCATGATGGCTGTGACGCGCTCGAGTCCGCCGTCGCCGAGCTGCTCGGCGCCGCGCGCAGTCGCGATCTGTTTGGGCGAACGCGCGGGCTCGATCCGGAGCAGCGGCTGCGTCTCGCGCGTCTGCGACAGAGCGTGCGCGAGCTGCGAGCCGCACAGCGCACGCTGCGACAGGAAGGCGCCGCGCCCTTTTTCTCCTTCGAATCACACTTCGCCGATGTGATGCGCAGCGGTGGATTCGATCTCGTCGCCGGCAATCCACCGTGGGTGCGGGCCGAGCGCCTGGCTCCCCGCGTGCGCGAGACGCTCGCGAGTCGGTATACCTGCTGGCGCCCGGGGGGGGCCGCAACGCGTGGCTTTGCGCATCTCCCCGATCTCGCCGTCGCGTTCACGGAGCGCGCCTTCGAGCTCACGCGCCCGGGTGGAGTCGTCGCGCTGCTCGTTCCCGCCAAGCTGGCCACGAGCGGCTACGCCGAGCCGCTGCGCCGGCGGCTGGCCCACCACTCCCGGATCGAGCGCGCCGCGCCGCTGCCGGAGCCCGTCGCGCGGGCGTTCGGCGCTGCCGTGTACCCGATGGCGCTGGTCGCGGCACGGGCCGATCCCACGGGCACCGAGCAGACGGGGACTTCCCTGGGCGCGAAATCCGCGACTGCTGCCGTCCCACAACGCCAGCTGCAGAGTGATGGTCCCTGGATTCTTACGCCGGGCGTGGCGCGCATCAGCCGGCGGCTGTGTGCCGAGTTCCCCACTGTCGGCGATCGCTGGTCGCCCCAGCTCGGTGTGAAAACGGGCGCCGACGATGTCTTCGTCCTCGACCGCGAATGCCCGGGAACCCGGCCCGCGATTCGCGGGCGCGACATCGCCCCCTGGCATTGCCGGCCGCGCCGCTACGTGCTCTGGACCCACGGGACTGATGGGCTGCCGCTCACGCGCCTGCCCGGCGACCTCATTGCACGACTCTCTCATCATGAAGAGCGGCTGCGTCGCCGCTCCGACTATCGAGCCGGCCCGCCGTGGCAGCTGTTCCGCACCGGTCTCGGCTTCGCGCTGCATCGGGTCATATGGCCCGACCTGAGCCGGCGTCTCATCGCCGCCGTGCCGGCGCCGGAGCTCGTGCCGCTGAACACCGTGTATGGCATTGCCACGCGCGACGCGACCGAGGCGGCTGCGCTGGCAGCGTTGTTCAATTCCCGCTGGCTTACCGCGCTTGCTCGCCTGGTTGCTGACCCTGCGCGCGGTGGGTTCCGCCGCTTCAACGCGCGTGTGGTCCGCGGCCTCCCCATCCCCGCCAACGACTCCGCCGTCTGGGTGGAGCTTGCGCGCCGCGGCCAGGCCTGCGAGCCGGCCGACGATCTCGTTGCCGAAGCGTTCCAACTCGATGGCGCCGACCGCCGCGCGCTGGCCCCGGATTCTCTCTGAGCATCTCGTTCCGGTTGCGGAACCCCTCACCGTCGCCCTCGCGCCGGCGAGGGCGGGAGATGCGCCGCCGCGCACCGTCGTCGCCAGCGCGGCGCGGGCGCTGCTCGACGGGGCAGCGGTGGCGTCAGGCGCAACGACCTGGCCCGCCTGGCTGGCGCCGCACCAGGTCCCCGCTGCCGAGCGGCTGAGCGCGATCATCGCGCGCCACGGCGGCGCATTGCTCGCGGACGAAGTGGGACTCGGCAAGTCCTACGTCGCGCTCGCGGTTGTCCTGGCCCGACGCGAGCCGTTCACCCTGGTCGTTCCCGCCGTCCTCGTCCATCAGTGGCGTGAGCTACTGGACCGGTTCGCGGTGCAGGACGCGGCGATTATCACTCACGAATCATTGAGCCAGGGTTCGCGTTCAGTAGGGGCGCAGCATGCTGCGCCCCTACACACCCACGCGGGACTATTCGTAATCGATGAAGCACATCGGTTTCGAAACCCCGACACAAATCGGTACCGTTCGTTGGCCAGAATTGTCGTCGGCAGCCGCGTGCTCCTGGTCACCGCGACGCCGATCCACAACAGCGTCGCCGACCTGCTCCACGTGCTCCGCCTTTTCTTGCGAGATCACGCGCTTGCCGCGCTCGGCGTCCCTTCGCTCCGAAACGCCGCGCGCCGGGAAGCCGACAGATCGCTCGCCCACGCGGCAGTGGCGCGGGTCATAGTGGCGCGCTCACGCGCGCACGTCCAAACAGGCTATGCCGGCGGCCCGGTGAGCATGGTGTTTCCGCGCTCGACGACCGAAGCGCTGCGCGCGGGTCCGGCATCCGAGGCACTGATCGCGGATCTCGCCGGCGGCGTGGCGGCGCTGCGGATGGGGGGTGGAGCGGCTCCCCTGCTCCGCCTGATGCTCCTGCGCCGTCTGGGGTCGAGCGTCGCGGCGTTTCGCGCCGCCCTCATGCGCCACGAGGCCTACCTCGATCTCGCGGCGCGCGCCGCGACCGAAGGCCGTGCGCTGACGCCGCGTGAGTTTCAGCGTTGCTTCCCTCGTGCCGCAGAGTCAGACATTCAGCTCGTTCTGTTCCCGCTCCTGCTCGAGCAGGCGGACCGTGGTGCCGCGCAATGCGCCGCCGATCGTCGCATTGTCGCGCGCCTCCGCTACCTGCTCGCGCGCGCACCCGCCGATGATCCCAAAGCCGATGGGCTCGAGCGATTGCTCGCCGCACGTCCAGCCAAGACGATCGTCTTCACGGATGCGCAACCAACAGCCCGGTATCTCCTACGGCACCTGCGCCACAACCGAGTCGCTGCGGTCTTTGGACACGTGGGCCGCTTCGCGGCCGGCGACGCACCACGGCAGGAGGTGCTGCGCGCCTTCGCGCCGTGCGCGCAGGGTGGGCCGCGGCCCCCTGCCGCGCTCGAAACCGACGTCCTCATCGCCACCGATCTCTTGAGCGAGGGACTCAACCTCCAGGATGCCGAGCGCGTCGTGCATTACGATCTGCCGTGGAGTCCCGCGCGGCTCGCGCAACGCGTCGGCCGGATCGACCGCCTCGGTTCAGCGCATCGCTCCATCACGACCGTCACCTTCCTGCCGCCGCCCCGGCTGGCACGGGCACTCGCGATCGAGGAGCGCCTGGCAACGAAGATTGGGGCGCAGCAAGTCGCCGGCACGAACGGCCGGCTCGACTGGTGCGATCAACTGGCGCCGCTCGCCTCGGCATCGTGCACCGCGCCACCGGGATCCAGCGCGGCGGTCGCCGGAGACACGCCGTGCACGGTTCTCGTCGTCCGCATTGCCAGGCTGGTCGAAGCGATCGTCGTCGAAGGAGAAACGGCGCGCACGAATCCCGCTGCCGCTGCTCGAATCCTCGCGAGCGTCGGCGGGGCGGTGCCGGCCGTCGTCGATCGCGTGCTGCTGCAGCAGGCGCTCGAGACCGCCGCCCCGTTGATCCGCTCGCGGCTCGCGACGGTGCAGGACGCGCGGTGGCGCGCGAGCGACCGGGATCGCTTCGCGCGACGGCTCATTCCCTGGGTGTTGTCGGCGGCGCGCCGCGCCGCGCGGCGCGGCGATGGGGAGCAGCTCACGTCGCTCGACGCCTTGGTCTCGCGTCTGGCGTCGGGAATGACGGCTGGCGAGGAGCTGCTGCTGGAAGACTTACTGTCGCGTCAGCAGCCGTTGGTCGTGCAGGACCTCGTGGCGTGGCATCGCAACCTTCCACCTGTGCAGGCGGCAGACTCGCCGATCGGTGTCGAGCTTGTTGCGGCGCTGATGGTTCGCTAATCGGAGTCGGAAGCGTACCTCAATGGCAGACCGGCTCGCCGCCGGGGAGACTGTCGCCCGCCGCGCGGCCCAACGCGATCAGACACCGGCCCGTCCACCCATTGTGATGGCCTTCCGCCAGGAACGCGTCTTCGCTCGCCGTGAGGATGCGGAGTTGGACACCCTGCGTTTCGGCCGTCGGATGCCAGACGCGGGCGAGCTCGCTGGTGTAGGAGAGACTGTCGCGACGGTAGGATTCCTCCGCGACGACCAGCGCGCGAAGTTGGGCTTGGACGTTGGCGGAGTACGGCCGCTCCAAAACACGGCGCAGCCACCTGCCACCCATATACAACGCGACGACGCAAGCCAGCATGATGCCCGCCAGAATCAATACCGTGCGCGTCTGATGCATGGCTGCAATCAAGCCGCGGCCGGGTTAGTTTGCCAGCGTGACGCTCGCGACCTTCCTGTTCGACCTCGACGGCACGATCATCGACTCCATCGAGCTGATCCTGCGCTCCTACCGCCACACCATGGCGCTGCACCGCGGCAACGAGCCGATGCCGCCCGACGACATGTGGATCAAAGGCCTCGGCACCCCGCTGTGGGCGCAATTCGGACAGATCACTGCTGACAAAGAAGAGATCGAAGCGATGGTGCAGACCTACCGCACCTACAACCTCACACACCACGATGCGCTGGTGAAACCGTACGAAGGCATCGTCGCAGAAATTCGGCGCCTCAAAGAACACCGCAAACGACTCGGCCTGGTCACGAGCAAGCTGCGCGACGGCGCCATGCGCGGCCTCCGCGTGTCCGGCCTCGACCAGGCGTTCGATCTCGTGCTTGGCTGTGACGACGTGACGCACTCCAAACCGCACCCCGAACCCGTCTTGAAAGCCGTCGACCTGTTGCGGGCCCGCAACGACAGCACAGTGTTCGTCGGCGACTCCCGGCACGACATGGAGAGCGGCCGGGCCGCCGGAGTCAAAACCGCTGCCGTCCTCTGGGGCCCCTTCGACCGCGCGCACCTCGAAGACCTCGCGCCCGATTACTGGCTGGAGAAACCGGAAGACCTGCGCCAGCTTTACGAATGAGCCCAAAATTCGTCCCCTTCGAGCTGGAACGGTGGCAGAGCACCTGGGAGAACCGGGTGCGCTTCAATCTCTCCGAATCCGGCGTCCATCCGCTGACGATCCAGGAGCTGCTCGGCCTGGCCGGCGCCTCGGCGCTGCCGCTCCTCGAGGTGCGCCTCGGCTACAGTCAGTCGAACGGCACCGACCTGCTGCGCGAGCGCATCGCGGCACTCTACCGCGGCGCATCTGCCGACCAGGTACTCGTCACCACCGGCAGCTCGGAGGCGAACTTCGTCTCGTGCTGGCGCCTGATCGAGCCTGGCGACAAAGTCGCTGTGATGATGCCGAACTACATGCAGACCGCCGGACTGACTCAGAACTTCGGCGCGCAGGTCCGCCCGTTTCAGCTGCACGAGAAGGAAGGGTGGGAGCCGTACGCCGAGGAGATTCGCACGGCCATCGCGCCGGGGACCAAGCTTGTCGTCGTCACCAATCCGCATAACCCGACCGGCCACGTGCTGAGCGATGCATCGCGCAAGACGATCCTCGACCGCGCCAACGAAGTCGGCGCCTGGATTCTGGCCGACGAGGTCTATCAAGGCGCGGAGCACGATGGCAAGACGACGGAATCGTTCTGGGCCTCGGGCTACGACAAGCTGATCATCGTGAATGGGCTGTCCAAAGCGTACGGCCTTCCAGGCCTGCGCATCGGCTGGATCGTCTCACAGCGGGCGTTCACGCAGGAAGCCTGGGCGCGACACGACTACACCACGATCGGCCCCTCGGGCTCGTCCGATCACCTCGCCGCCGTCGCCCTCGATCCCCACGTGCGCGACAAGCTGATCGAGCGCACGCGGCGCATCCTCCATGCGAACTATCCGGTCATGGAAGCGTGGCTCAAGACCTTCGGCGACACGTTCATCTGGCATGCGCCGCAAGCCGGCGCGATCTGCTGGGCGCGCTACCGCGGCGCGATCCCCGCCACCGACGTCGTCGAGAAGCTCCGCGCGCAGCACGGCGTGCTCCTCTGCCCCGGCGAACACTTCGGCATGCCCAGCTTCCTGCGGTTCGGGTATGGCGGGGATCTGCAGCATTTCCAGGAGGCACTCGCCGAAACAGAGCGCGGCCTGCGGAGGTTATTCTCCGACTGATATGAGCACCTCGACACTCATTCGAGCACCGCAGGACAATAGTGAAGTAGGGGCGATCAAGCTGGCGGGGTCGGAGGAAGTCCGGGCGGCCCTCGACGCCAACGTGCGAGCGGCGCGCGCCTGCCGCGAGATGCCGTCCCACGCGCGGGCGGCGGCCTTGCGAAAAGTCGCAGATGGTCTCGAGGCGGCGCGCCCCGAGTTCGCGCGCACGCTCGCGCTGGAGGCCGGCAAGCCGATCACACAAGCCAGGACCGAGATCGATCGCGCGATCTTCGTCTTCCGCGACGCCGCCGAGGAAGCCACGCGCATCCAGGGAGAGGTGCTCCCTGCCGACGCCGTGCCGTCAGGTGCCGGCCGCATCGCGATCACGCGGCGCTTCCCGCTGTCGCCGATTGCGGCCATCACACCGTTCAACTTTCCGGTGCTCCTGGCGGCGCACAAAATCGCCCCGGCGATGGCGTGTGGCGCGACGATCACCTTGAAGCCGCCGCCACAGGATCCGCTCACCACGCTCCGGCTTGGCGATCTCGTCAATGCATCGGGCTACCCGGACGGCGCGGTCAACATTGTTCCCTGTCACGTCGAAGTCGCGCAGATCCTCATCGAGGACCCGCGCGTCCGACTCATCAGCTTCACCGGCAGTGCCAAGGCCGGTTGGGCGATTCGCGCGAAGGCCGGCACGAAACGCGTCGCGCTCGAGCTCGGCGGCAACGCCGCCGTCATCGTCGAGCCGGACGCCGACCTGGCGTGGGCCGCGGCCCGCTGCGCGATCGGCGGCTTCACGTACGCGGGCCAGTCGTGCATCTCGACGCAGCGCATCTACGTCCACGAATCTGTTTATACGCCGTTTCTCGACGCCTTTACTCGACGGGTTCAGCAGTTAGAGGTCGGCGCCGTACTCGACGATCACACCGACGTGGGGCCGATGATCTCGGCCGACGCAGCGGAGCGCGTCGAGCGCTGGATCGCGGAGGCCGTGGCGGCAGGGGCCGAGATCGCGTTGGGTGGGAAACGCAACGGTGTGTTCCTGCAACCCACCGTCCTGACCCACACGACGGCCGACATGAAGGTGAACTGCGAGGAAGTCTTTGCGCCGCTCGTGACCGTGACGCCGTACCGGTCGCTCGACGACGCCATCGCGTGGGCGAACGCCTCACCGTACGGTCTCCAGGCGGGTGTGTTCACGACGAACCTGCAGACGATGTTCCGCCTCCACGCCGAGCTCGATGTCGGCGCCGTGAACGGCAACGACATTCCCGGGTTCCGCGTGGATCGTTTGCCGTATGGCGGCGCCAAGGCTTCAGGCCTCGGGCGCGAGGGTGTGCGGTACGCAATTGAAGAAATGACGGAGCTCCGAGTTTTAACCCTGAAGCTCGATTAGACCACCGCCCGCAGCAGCAAGTAGCTCAGCCCGCCGATGCCGGCCGCCGCCGGAATCGTCGCGACCCACGCCCAGACGATTCGTCCCGCCACGCCCCAGCGCACGGCCGAGAAGCGCTGCACCGCGCCGACGCCCGTGATCGCCCCGGTAATCGTATGCGTCGTACTCACCGGGATGCCGAAATGTGAGGAGACGAACAGCGTGATTGCGCCCGCGGTCTCCGCGCAGAAGCCGCCGAACGGCGTCAGCTTGGTGATGCGCTGGCCCATCGTCTTCACAATGCGCCACCCGCCGGCCATCGTGCCGAGGCCGATCGCGGCGTGAGCGGACAGGATGACCCATGTCGGAATGTGGTTCGCGTCGGTGAGGTGAAACGCCTGGATCGGGAAATTCACGAACAACGCCTGGCTCGACACCAGGAGCGCGACGATAATGCCCATCGTCTTCTGGGCGTCGTTGGTGCCATGGCCGAGCGAGTACGCCGCCGCCGACACGAGCTGCAGCACGCGGAACGACTTGTCGACGCGTCGCGGCAAGGATCGTCGCAGTGCCCACGACAGCGCGACGGTCAGGAGCAGCGCCAGTGTGAAGCCCATCACCGGCGCGATGACGATAAAGATCAGCGTCTTCGTCCACCCGCTGGCGATGATCGCCGAGAACCCCGCTTTGGCGACCGCGGCGCCCGCGTATCCGCCGATCAGGGCATGAGACGACGAGGTCGGCAGGCCCAGCCACCACGTGACGAGATCCCAGATGATCGCGCCCAGCAACCCGCCCAGCACCACGGTCGAATCGACGACGCTGAGATCGATCAGTCCCTTGCCGACGGTCTTCGCAATCGCGGTGCCGAACACGAACGCCGCCACGAAATTCCAAAATGCGGCCCACACCACCGCGGCGCTCGGCGACAGCACGCGTGTTGAGACGACGGTCGCAATCGAGTTGGCCGCGTCGTGAAACCCATTGATGAAATCAAAGATCAGGGCGACGAACAGAATCGCCAGCACGAACCAGACGGAGCCGGCCATTAGGCGTGCTTGATGGTGATGGACTCGACCACGTTGGCGACGTCTTCGGCCTGGTCGAGGGTGCCCTCCAGATTATCGTAAATCTCTTTCCACTTGATCAGCTCGATCGCGTCGCGCTCCTTCTCGAAGAGCTGGCCGAGCGCTTCGTGATAGATCGAATCGCCCTCTTCTTCCAGCTGCTTCGCCTCGACGCAGTACTTCATGACGTCGTCGCCTTTCTTCAGCCGACTCACCGCTTCCAACAGCACGCCCATCATCCGTTGCAGCACTTCCAGGATCCGCAGCACGCCCTGCGGCGCGGCGCCGAGGCGAAAGATCTGCGCCCGGCGCGCGGTGCCGTCCATCGCATCCATGACGTCATCCAGATCGGAGGCGAGCTGGTGAATGTCTTCGCGGTCGAGCGGCGTAATGAACGTGCGGTCGAGGCGGTTGACCACCTCGTGTGTCACCTGATCGGCTTCATGCTCCAACCGCTTGAGCGCTTCGATGTGTGGCGTACGCCGGTCGGCGGGCGCTTCGAACAGCTTTCGCAGGTAGTCCGCGGCCTCCTTGTTGCGATTGGCGACCTCTGTGAACAGATCGAAAAACTCTTCTTCGCGCGGCAGGAGACGCACGGTATCCCCGGGAGCGGTGGACTGCAAAGATAGCGGCCCTTTGCAATGACAACTAGGTTATCCACCTCATGACAGCCACACCGGTTCAGCCCCCGCAGCCCCCGCAGCCCCCGCGGGTCGAGTTCGTCCGGGCGATTTCGCGGCTCGACGCCACGGCCCTCGTCGTCGGATCGATGATCGGGTCCGGCATCTTCATCGTGTCGGCCGATATCCTGCGGCAGGTCCATTCCCCGGGCCTGCTCCTCATCGTGTGGCTGCTCTCGGGCGTCGTCACGCTGTTCGGGGCGCTGTCCTACGGGGAGCTGGCGGGGATGTATCCGAGGGCGGGGGGAAACTACATCTATCTCCGCGAGGGGATCTCGCCGCTGTTCGGCTACCTCTACGGCTGGACCCTGTTCGTGGTGATTCAGACCGGCACGATCGCGGCGGTCGCGGTCGCGTTCGCGCGGTTCACAGCGGTGCTCTGGCCCGGGCTCTCCCCCGACGTGTTCTCCGGGCTGGGCACGACGCTCCATCTGCCGCAGCCGATCGGCGACATCGCGGTCGGGGTTTCGCCGCAGCGCATCTTCGCGATCGTCTCGATCGTGCTGCTCACCTGGATCAATGTGCGCGGAGTCCGCACCGCGGCGTTCATCCAGACCACGCTGACGGCGATCAAGACGGCATCCCTCGCTGGGTTGATTCTGCTGGGAATCACGATCGGGCGAAACGCCGAAGCGGTCGCCGCCAACTGGGGCGCGAACTTCTGGGCCGGCGGCGCCTTGTCGCTGGCGGTCTTACCCGTGGTCGGCGCGGCCATGGTCGGTTCGCTGTTCTCGATGGACGCGTGGAATAACGTCGGCTTTGCGTCGGGCGAGCTCAAGAATCCCGAGCGGGACGTACCGTTCGCCATGGGCGCCGGCGTCTTGATCGTGACGACGCTGTACGTGCTCGCCAACGTCGCCTACCTCGTCGTACTTCCCGCCGATACCATCGCACACGCGCCACAGGACCGCGTCGGCACGGCGGCATTGCAAGCGATGTTCGGAACGCCTGGCCTGTATGTCATGGCCATCGCGATCATGATCTCGACGTTTGGCTGCAATAACGGTCTGATTCTGTCGGGCGCCCGCGTGTACTACGCGATGGCCAGGGACAACCTGTTCTTCAAATCGGCAGCGAATCTCCATCCCACGTACAAGACGCCCGCGTTGGCCCTCATCGTCCAGGCGATCTGGACGTGCGTGCTGTGCCTCTCGGGCACCTACGGCCAGCTGCTCAACTTCGTGATCTTCGCCGCCGTCATGTTCTACGCGGTTACCACGCTCGGCCTATTCCGGCTGCGGCAGAAACGGCCGGACATCCCGCGCCCCGTCAGGGCGCCGGGATTCCCCGTATTGCCGGCGGTCTACATCGGACTGACCAGCCTGATCGCGATCGACCTCCTGGTACAGCCGACTACGCGCACCTACGCCATCCTCGGGCTCCTTCTCGTCCTGCTCGGCGTGCCCGTGTACTACCTCTGGAGACGGTTCGCCACGCCTGTGTAGTCGGAGTTGCTGAGCACGATCTTCGGGTTATATTCGGGGTGTATGGCGGTGCGCAAACCCCGGGAAGCCCCTCCCAAGCCTCCCCCCTGTCCCGACTGCGGCGCCAAAACCGCTCACCAATCCGGCTGCCTCGTATGCCTCCAATGCGGCTGGGCACGCTGTGGCTGAACAGATCCCGCTCATACAGTCCGACCGACAGCCCGTCCGACTGTCCGACGCCGTCCTCGACGAGCGCCTCCGGGGCACACGGTTCGTTTCACTCGCGGCCAAACGGGTCCTCAACCCGCCCTCGGCAACTGGGATGGATTACTGGTCCCTGAATCCTTACGTCGGCTGTGAATTCGGCTGCAGTTACTGCTACGCGCGCTACACGCACCGCTACGTCGTCGAGCGCGCCCATGATGCCGGCAAGCTGACCGACGCCGAGTTCGCCGATTACCGCGGCGCCCACGGATGGGAAGCGTTCGAGCGACGAATCTTTGTGAAAGAGCAGGTGGTCGGTGCGCTCGACGCCGATCTCAAGCGCGTCCCGCTCGGCGAATGCATCGTCATCGGGACCGCGACTGATCCCTATCAACCCGCCGAACGCCGGTTTCGTGTGACACGGGCAGTGCTGCAACGGCTGACCCGTTGCGAGGGGTTGTCGTTCGGCATCATCACGAAGAGTCCGCTCATCGCGCGCGACCGCGACCTGTTGCTCCGGCTGCAGGAGCGCAACGAGCTCCAGGTTCATCTCTCACTCATCACGGTCGATGCGCGTTTGGCGCGCAAGCTCGAGGCGCGCTCCCCTGTTCCTGCCGTCCGGTTACGTGCGTTGCGCGAGCTGGTCGACGCTGGAGCGAATGCGGGCTTGATCATCGCCCCGGTCCTTCCCGGCATTACCGACGACGTCGCGCATCTCGACGCGTTGTTCGCTGCGGCGCGTGAGGCCGGGGCGCGGTTCATTCACGCCGGGCCGCTGCGGCTCTACCCGGCTATCCGCGATCGCTTCCTGCCTGTGCTGGGAGAGCATTTCCCCGAGCTGCTGCTGAAGTATCGGCGCGCGTATGCGGGACATGGATACGCGCCGCGCGAATACGCCAGGGCCCTGTCGCGCCGCATCGAGAAGCTCCGCACGAAGCACGGGTTCACGAATCAGAGCGCGATGTTCGACCGCTACCGACCGGCGAAGCTGCCGGTGCAGGGCGAGCTGGAGCTGCGGGGAAGCCTGCCCTAACGCTGTCGACTCGACGATTTGTGTCGTGTGGCGCGCCCAATGTGACTTTTAGAGCGCGCTTCGTTGACAGGACGCATCATCTCGGGAGACCGTCCGCGTAACTCCTCGCGGAAGGTTTCCATGCGGTATAGTTCCCGCGTTCTCGCTGCTGTTTCCGTCTTCCTGCCGTTGACCGCCTGCGCCCGTGATGCCCGGGTGGCCCAACTCGAGCGCCGCGTCGACAGTCTTGCGGTCACCGTTACCGCGTTGGTGAACGCGCGCCAACGCGGTGCCGAGGCTCCGGCGCTGTCGGAGTCGCTCACGGTCTCGCTCGCGGGCGCCGCCGTCGCCGGTGATGCGCGAGCGCCGGTCGTGATCGTGGAATTCACCGACTATCAGTGCCCGTTCTGTGGCCGGCATTTCGAAACCACCCTGCCCGAGATCCGCTCGCGTTACGTGAACACCGGCAAGGTCCGCTATGTGGTGCGAGACATGCCGCTCACCGACATCCATCGCTATGCCCTGGCGGCAGCGAAAGCGGCCCGCTGCGCGGCCGAGCAAGGGCCGGCGCATTACTGGCGCTACCACGACGCCCTGTTCACGCGCCAAAAGGAGATTGCCGACTCGCTGTTCCCGCGGCTCGCCCGGAAAGCGGGACTGACCCTCACCGAGTTCAACGCCTGCCGGGCTTCCCCCCTGACAACAGCGCTGGTGGAGCGCGACGCCAGCGATGGACGTCGTGCCGGTTTCAACGGCACTCCCGGATTCGTCATTGGGCGCGCCGCGGGCGATTCGGTCCATGGCGTCGTGATCCGCGGAGCGTACCCATTCGCGCTCTTTCAGCAGGCGATCGACGCGGCGCTCGCCGAGCCGCGGTTGGCTGTTCAGTAGTCGTCACTTACCAAGGGAGGGACTTATGCGATTGGTCCGCAGAATCGTTCCACTGGCCGGGATCGCCTTCGCCGTGAGCGTGGCGATCGTCGCCGCGTGTTCCGACCCCGGTCAGGCGACGCGACCAGCGATCCCGACGATCAGTGCGCAGACAGGTCCGGTCTACTGCGCTGAATGGAGCTGCTCTTATGACTTCTGCCACCTGAGACCGGACTGGAATGGCTACTCGTGCTGCGTGGAAAAGACCGATCAGATCGGTAATGCCGCCCCGCGGCCCACGTGTACCGGGGGAGGAGGTGGCGGCGGCGGGTCGTGCGGCAGCTATCGCCTGGATGGGATGGGCGATTACTGGAGCTCGCTTGATGATCAGTGGTACTGCCCGATCAGCGAGGCCTGCTGCGGTTCCGGTACCGGAGATCCAACGGTCATCGACGGTGCTTGCGGGGACGCGGGTCTACCCTCGCCGTGTTCGAATCCCAACTACCCCCAGTATCCGCCGCAGCCGAACTACAACACCACGAATCCGTGAATCAGCGCTCGTAACACGGAAGCCGGCCGGGTCACCCCCGGCCGGTTTCTCATTGAGTGACGTAGCGCGCGCGCATTAGTGGGCCCGCTTGCTGACGAGGTGGAACACCTTGGTCTCGCCGCACACGGGAGCCGCCGCGTTGTAGATGTACCCGCTCACGAACGCGAATGAGAGGCCGACGGTATCCGCCTGATCCTCGAGCACGAGGGCCGCACCGGGGCTGTAGAGACCGGACGGTCTGATTCTCACACACCCCAGCGCGTCTGTTTCCGGGGTCACGTAGCCCGCGGCGTCGCGGCGCGAGGGGTCGGCACCGGTTGGTCGAACCGTGACCTTGCCGTACGTCCCAACCGGGAGAGCCTGTGCGCCCTCTGCGTTGAACGCGAACGCCACCGTGCTCGCGCGCATTTCGTACGTGCGAGCCGACGCTGCGGCGAGACCGGGTGCGGTGCCGGCGGTGTCGATCGCGATCAAGGCGAGCAACGCCGGAGTACGTTCCGTCAGACACGCGATCTGATCGTTGCCGACCAGGAAATAGGGCGCGAAGGTGACCGCCGATTGATCGGCGGACGCACCGGCACGAAACCGCGGGTTCAGCGCGCACACACCCCACACCACAAGCCTCGTGCGGAACGGCTGACCGGCGTTGACCTCGGCCGGCCAATCCATCCACTGAACCGTCACGGGGTCGATCTTGGCGTCTGGCTCACACGCAGCGAGGAGACCGAGACATATCGTCGCGAACACGGCAGGGCGCATGGACCTCCTCCTTGAGGGGAGACTACCGAATACCTACCCTATTGCGTACCCGCCGCGTCACCTTCCAGCCACATGCGCGCGACCGCTTTGATCGTGCCCGGCGCATTCCCCTCGGCGCGGTTGTTCGCCAGGATGAACGCCTCGATCCGGCGGCGTAGCGAGGCGTTGATCAACTGCAACAGATCCCGCCGCAGGGCAGGCTGTGGCTCCTGCACGCGATCGTAGGGCTGGAACTGCTTCACGGCGTCGCTGTAGCGGCGGCCCGGCTTCAGCAACGCGCGCGCAACCGTGAAGCTCGCCGGGAACGTCCACCCCAAATCGACCTGTTCGCCGATCGGCGGCATTTCGGTCCACGAGTTGAACACGTGCGCCACACCGTGGCGCTTCAGCACCTCGCCGTGGACGCCCGTGAGCAGCTCCGGATTGCGCAGCTCCACGGCATAGCGAAAGTCGCGCGGCAACTCCTTCAGGAAATCGTCCAGCTGGTCGGCCCACTGCAACGGATCGGGCAGATCCTTGCCGCGCATCGCTTGGAACTCGAAGACGAAGCACCCGGCGTGGTCCCGAAACACGCGGCTGTACGGACCGAGGACACTGTCCTTGAACAGCGTGGCATTCAGAAAATCAGGATTGCGCATCCCGGCCAAACCAGGCTGCGGGGCGTCCTGGCCGAGTCGTTTGGCGGTGATGCGATCCCAGACCTTGCTCACGCATGGGAAGCCGGCCGGCAGCGCCCGCGCGTAGGACTCTAGCTCCTCTTGGGACGGCGGATCGTAGAACGCGCTGTCGATCCCGACGGTGCGAAACAGCGGATAGCGCGCGTACTCCTCGAGCCGGCTGGCCGGCTGCGGCCCGCGATAGCGGCGGTGGTAGACGTCGCCGAACCAGCCGTCATACGTCCAGGTGGAGGTTCCGAAGCGGACAGTCGGAGGCAGCTGCCCAGCGAGCGCGGTCAGCTCCGCGCTGGGCTCCGGGAGCGACGCGCTCCCCTCAAACAAATCTGGTTGGATTCGTTCCACCAATCTTTAGAAGCTGAGTACCGTCCCGATTCCGACGTGCAGCCGGGTCACATGCACATCCTGGGCGAGCAGGGTGTTCTCGGCCTTCAGTCCCAGCCGGTGACTGTAGATCGTGAAGTCGCTCCGAAACCCCACATCGATCCCCCCCACTCCCCGTAGTGGAATGAACTCCAGACCTCCGCCGATGTGCAACGTATTGGGCAGGAGGTTGTGGAAGAACCCGGGCCGCCGCACCCAGCGTGTCTTGCCGTTCCCCAGGAGCTCACCATTGAACCGCGCGTCGGTTATTCGGTACCAGCTGAGTCCGTACCCGGCCTTGATGAATGGCTGGAGGCCCCCCGGTGCGATGTTGTAGCGCACGCTCCCGGTGTATTCCCACATGTCGAGGTTGAGCGTCAGCGGAAAACGACCCGGCAGTGTACTCACCGTCACGTCCGCACGCACGGCGCCGTTGGAGTGGCGGATCGTGTTCTCGCTCGTGAACCGCCGCCCGAGAAAGAGTGTGATTCCGTAGTAGCGCGGTGACACGCGCTCGGTCGTGGGATTGATCACATCGATCTGCACCGAGTCGGGCGCCGCAACGAGTGCCAGCACCTTTTCCAGAAACGGTGATGCAGTCTCGGGAAAGCCGGCGACATTCAGAAACGCGTCGGGGATCCGAAACGACGACACCCCCATCGTCACGCCGACGAATCGAAACGGCACGTCCTCCGAACCAAAGAACGCCGGATGGCTGTGTCTGGTGGCGGCCCGGACCGGCGCGGTGAGAAGCCGGTAGACGATGTCAAACGGCGGCAAGGTCACCAGTGTGGGGACGGTGAGGTTCATGAACCCCCATCCCGTCCGGTAATTGTCCTGCTGGCTCGCGGGAAAGAAGGAGCTGAGCCGGTGGGGGACATAACTGTCGTAGCCGGCCGCCGCACCCACGCGATTCCATCCGCCGTTGTACGCCGGCGCCACCACCGATGTATTCCCGGTCTCGGCGTAGCGCACGATACCCGCAAACGAGGACCGCGTGGCCGGGTAGCCGAAGCGGATCGGCAGCACGAGCCAGGCCCAGCGGCGACGCGCAACGGGGTCCGTGCGCACGAGCGGCAGCACGAGCTCCCAGTCGGGGATGATCTCGAGTCGCTCCGGGTTGTCGAACCGCACGACCGTGTTAGTCTCGGCAGCCGCAGAGTCGGGCGCCGTGCGGTACACGTCCCACGAGGTGCTCACCAGCTCGCCTGTGTGCCCCGGCCCCACGTCCTTGTACAGACCGGGGAACGGATACGAGCCGTGACTCGCCCGACCCAGATGGGTTGCGCCGGTGAGGAGCTGCTGCAAGCCGCGGTTGTCCCCGCCGATGAACACGATCGGATGCTGATTGAGCCTCGTTTCGGCATCGTCGAGATAGGCTTGTCGGCGGATCTGGCGCCAGGTTTCCCGCTCTCCGATCCGCTCTTCCCGCAGGCCGCTTATTTCCTTTTCCCAATCCGCGCGGGGGGCATAGACGTTCGGGGTCAGATAGTCGGCCGTAAACACCCAGTGGTGGAAGTAGTACTCGACCCGGCGAATCACGAAGTCGTCAGGCGGGATCAGCGCTTCGAGCAGTCCCGCCATCTTGGTCGTCGTAAGCGGCTCCCTGCCCTCCGTGCGTGGTGTGACGACGACGTTGATATGCTCCCAATCCCCCTCGTGCGTGTTCCCGGCGTCGTTGTACGGATAGAAAAACCAATACTGGAGGACGAGCTCATGGCGCGGTTCTCCGCTAGAGCCAGGAAGGTCGTGGACAAAGGGGTGAACGAACGCTTTCGCATAGCCGATGTACTTGCGGGCGATCGAGCCGCGCACCGATCCCTCGAATTCCCGGTTCCACGACGCCGGGTCCTCGCCGGGAAAGTCGAAATACATGATGTAATGAAGGTCGAGATCAGGGCGCGGCACGCTCACCACGAGCGGAGGCTCGGGCGCGAATCGCGCCACGAGTTGCCGCAGCCGGCAATCGGTGGTGGTATCGACGGTCTCGCTCGCGGTCGGCGTCGAAGTTGCACACACCCGATCCGCCAGCCTTCCGAACTCGATTGTCTCGGTGCCGACCAGCCGCGGGCGCGCCTGCGACAAGTCGATTGCATCAATGAAAAGCGTGGACCAGTCTCCGGTCTCGACGAACCGCCGAAGATCCATCGGGAAGTCGACCGAGTTCCGGACCATCCAGGGCGCAAATCGCAGCGCGAGCGAGCGCAACCAGTGCGCGCGGGCGTCGTCGATGCCGTCCCGCGGGGCCTCGTCGCGGTAGCTGGGTGTGGTGGAGTCGCCGAAAAGATGGAACTGCCGGTTTCCGGCGGTCGCCTGGACGGGGAGCGGAGTTTCCCGGGGGAGGTAGGTGACGTAATCAGGCTTGGGGATTGCTTGTGCTGTGGCTTGGAAGGTCGCGGCCAGTTGGAGCAGGACGGTTATCCCGAACACGGCGGTGCAGCGCATGAGGTCTCTGATATCGCACCTAAATAGAAATGTGTCAATAACTTAGACGCTTCCCACCTCGGCTTGCGGACTCGCTCGGTTTCGGGATATATTCGGGTCCCCTTGGGGCTTTGGTCAATGTCGCGATCGCCTACGAGCTCGCTCGCCGCCTGCGTCTGGATTCCCCTCTTCCCGCTCCGCTGTGAAGAGGCGCGTCACGAAGGATTGGCTGGCTACCCCACCGCACTGCTCGCTCCCGATACCACCCGCAAGCTCTGGCAGGTCTCCTCGCTCGCCCGGCACGCGGGAGTAAAGCCGGGCATGACCGTCAGCCAGGCCATCGGCCTTTGCTCCTCGTTACGGCTCATTGAACCTGACCCCGTTCACTATGACGACAGCTTCGCCCGCTTGCTCGCGGCGTTGAATGAAATCAGCCCGGTCGTTGAGTCCGGAGAGTTGGGACTGGCGTACGTGGGCTGTGATGGTTTGGAAGGCATTTTCGGCTCGCCTGGAAAAATCGTAGATGCGATACGTGGAATGATGGAACGATGGAATGATGGAATGAGCGAAGCGGGAAGTCCTTTCCATCGTTCCATCGTTCCATCGTTCCGTCTGGGTTTCGGTCTCGGCAAGTTCACCGCCTGGGTTGCGGCGAGCCGTGCCAAGCCGGGCGAAGCGATCATCGTTTCGTCAGGCGAAGAAAAGGCATTTCTCGCTTCACAGCCTGTCTCCGTTCTGCCACTCGACTCCGATATCCACCGCCGTCTCCGCCAGCTCGGCGTTCGCACACTGGGCGCCCTCGCGGCGCTCCCGGAAGAGGCGGTCACGGCACAGTTCGGCGCCGTGGGAAGACGTCTGTGGCGGCTCGCCGCCGGCCGCATCGCCGAACCCGTTGCAGGATGCGTCGCGCCCGAGCCGATCGTTGCCGCACTCACGTTCTTCACACCGGTCGGCGAGCGCGAGTTGCTCGTGCATTCGCTCGACCAGCTGATTTCCCGCGCGCTCAAACATCCGCGCCGCATCGGCTGGCGCGTGCACGCCGTCCGCTTGCGCGCGGATCTGGAATCGGATCAAATGGATTCGGACGTGGGTAGGGGCGCAGCATGCTGCGCCCCTACAAATGAATATCGCGCCCCTACAAATGGAAATCATGCCCCTACCAATCGATCATGGCTGGTCAATGTGTTGTTGAAAGACCCGTCCGCGGATGCCGATCGCATCGCCGCGCCGCTCAAGACACGGCTCGAGCAGTCGCCGCCCACCGGCGCCGTCGAGCGGCTCGTCCTCGAGTTCACCGCATTCGCGCCCGGGACCACCGAGCTGCAGCTGTTCGCGCGCGACGCGCAGGCCGCGGCGCGCGCGGGTCAGCAGCGCGCGTTGCAACGCGCCGCCCGCGAGGTCCGCATGCGCGTGCAGCGCGCGTGTCTTTACCACGTCATCGAGGTGCAGCCATGGTCGCGCCTGCCCGAGCGCCGCTACGCACTGATCGACTTCGAACCCTGAATGCTCCCCGTCTGGTGACGGTTGAACTGAATGCTGATGGCGCACCCGCGAAGGTGTGGCGGTCAAGAGACAACGGCGGCGGTCAAGAAGAAACGGCGGCGGTCGTCGAGACTGTCCTCGAGATGTGGAGAATTGATGATGAATGGTGGAGGCAGCTCATTTCGCGTCGGTATTTCGCAGTGACACTGGAAGGTGGTTCTCGTGTGGTTCTCTTTGAGGATATCGTGACCCATGAATGGTTCATGCAGACCGCCTGACCGCCGCGACCGCCGCCTTTGCCTTTTGACCGCCGATTGTGTCTCTTGACCGCCTACGCCGAGCTCCACTGCCACTCCGCCTACTCCTTCCTCGACGGAGCCTCGCCGCCCGACGAGCTTCTGGCCGAAGCGCACCGCCTAGGGCTTCCCGCCCTGGCGCTCACCGACACGAACGGCATCTACGGCTCGCTCGCGTTCGCACACGCCGCGCTGCCGCTCGGCCTGCAGGCGATTACCGGCGCGGAAGTCACCCTCACCGATGGCAGTCATCTGGTTTTGCTGGCAGAGACTCCGCAGGGCTACGCGAATCTCTGTCGGCTGCTCACCGAAACGCACCTCGGGGCTGAGCGGCTCGACCCGCGTTTGCCACTCTCAGCCATTGAGGCGCGTCACGACGGGCTGATCATTTTGTCGGGATCCCGCCGCGACGGCCTCTTGCCGCAAACGCTCGATACCGGGGGTCTCAGCGCGGCTCGCAAGCTTTTGGAGCACTGCAAGGCGGTATTCGGAAGCGAGCGGTTTTTCGTGGAGATTCAGCGGAATCGAGTCCGGGGGGATAGTGCGCTCACTCGCGCTCTCATCGACATCGCTGGCAACTTGCAGCTTGCCGTCTGTGCAACTGGAAATGTTCATTATCATGTCCGTAGCCTTCACCGGTTACATGACGTCATGGTCGCCATCCGCCATCGCACCACGCTCGATGGCTCACATCGGGTGCGAAATCCGAACAGCGAGTTTTACTTGCGGCCACTGGAAGAAGTCGTGGCGCTGTTCGCTGACTGTCCTGATGCTGTCGCCACGACGTTGGCCATCGCCGAGCGCTGTAAGGCGTTCGACCTGACGCGCGACCTGGGGTACACCTTTCCTGACTTCCGCGGCGCGGATCGCGCGCCCGCGCCGCAGGCGTTGGCCGAGCTGTGCAACGCCAGGATGCAGGAGCGCTACCCGCCGGGCTCGCTCTATCACGCGATGGCGGTGCGCCGGCTCGACGAAGAGCTGCGGCTCATCGAGCATCACAAGCTCAGCGGCTTCTTTCTTGTTTATCATGACCTTTTCGACTTGGCGCGCGAGGTCGCGGCCGACATCCGGCGCGGGTCGCGCCGCGCCAGCGGCAACCTGCTGCCGGGCCGGGGACGCGGCTCCTCGGTCTCCTCCATCGTCTGTTATCTCCTCGGCCTGTCCCACATCGATCCGATCGCCAACAAGCTCTTCCTCGGCCGTTTCCTGAATGAGTCACTGGCATCGGTACCCGACATCGATCTCGATTTCCCGCGCGAGATCCGCGAGGAGCTGATCAGACGCGTGTACACCCGCTACGGCGCCGAGCACGCGGGATTGGTGTGCTCCTTCCCCACGTATCGGCTGCGGTCCGCCGTGCGCGAAATCGGCAAAGCGCTCGACTTGCCATTGGGTGAGCTGGAGCTCGTGACCAAACTGGCGGACGGCCGGGCGGACGGGCTGCCGGATGAGCTGGAGCACCTGCCCGGTTTTGCCGGCCGCAAGGACGCGCCCTTGTGGAAAGAGCTCTGCCAGCTCGCGCAGGAGATCCGCGGGTTGCCGCGCCACGTCTCCCAGCATCCGGGCGGCATGGTGATCTCGTCGCGGCCGCTCGTGGAGCTGGTCCCGCTCGAGCGCGCCGCGATGGAAGACCGCGTCGTCTGCCAGTGGGACAAGGATTCGTGCGACGATGCGCGCTTCATCAAGATCGATTTCCTCGCGCTCGGCATGCTGTCGCTGGTGGAGGAATGCGTCGAGTTGATCGCGCGCCGCGCCGGCACTCCGCCCGATCTGTCGCGCATCGATTTCGAGGATCCGGCGATCTACGACCGCATCTGCGCCGGCGACACGATCGGCCTGTTCCAGATCGAGAGTCGCGCGCAGATCCAGATGATCCGGCGGAGCCGGCCGCGCAATCTCGAAGACCTCGCGGTCGAAGTCGCAATCGTGCGGCCGGGACCGATCGTCGGCGGCGCGGTGAATCCCTACGTGCGCCGGCGCGAGGAGCAGCGCCGCGCGCACGCGGCCGGCAGACCGTACGAGCCACCCGTCGATCATCCCCTGCTCCGCGAATGCCTCGCCGAAACACTCGGCGTCATCCTCTATCAGGATCAGGTGCTGCAGGTGTGCCAGGCGCTCGCCGGATTCACGACGGGACAGGCGGAAGCCCTGCGGCGCGCGATGAGCCGCCGCCGCTCGCACGATCTCATGGCCGGCTTCTGGGAGGAATTTCGCTCCGGCGCGCTGGCCCGTGGCGTTCCCGAAGCCACGGCCGAGAAGGTGTTCGGCCAGGTGATTGCGTTCAGTGAGTTCGGATTCCCCAAGTCGCATGCCGCTGCATTCGGATTGCTCGCGTATCAGTCGGCGTGGCTCAGGCATTACCACCCCGTCGAGTATTACGTCGCGCTTTTCAATAACCAGCCGATGGGCTTCTATTCGATCGACGCGTTGGGCCGCGATGCCATGCGTAACGGCATCGAAATGCGACTGCCGGATATCAACGTGAGTGACGTCTGGTGCACGGTCGAGGGTGGGGTGCCCCGCGGCCACGCCGCGGGGAATGGTGCGGTGCGGATCGGCTTGGGGTTCATTCGCCATTGGAGCGACGAGACCGCCACGGCAACCGTCGTCGAGCGAGAGCAACATGGTCCATTCACAAGTGTGGGTGATTTCATCCGGCGAGCGCCGGCGAAGCTCAAACGCACCGCAATCGAAGCGCTCATGTGGGTCGGTGGCTGCGACGGATTCGGCCTGACTCGGCGCGAGCTGCTGTGGCAGGCCGGCCTTTGGTTGCCGCCCCAGGCCTCCCAGTCGGGCGACGGCCGCGGCCGGCGCCAACTCGAGCTCGCCCTGAATCATCCCCATGAGCAGCTGGCATTCGGCGGGCTGGCCGCTCACGAGCGCCTGCTGGCTGAGTACGCCACGCTCGGATTCTCGGCCAGCGGGCATCCGTTATCGCTGGTTCGTAATGCATTACCGCCTGGCTTGACGCTCAACCGGGACCTGGAGAACCTCAATGCCGGCGTCAGGTGCCTCGTGGCCGGTCTCGTCGTCGCGCGCCAGCGCCCCGAGACCGCGAAGGGAATCGTCTTCCTGTTGGTCGAAGACGAAACGGGAATGACGAACGTGATCGTGCGGCCCGATGTCTACGATCGTTGTCGTGCGGCCGTGAGAGGAGAGCCGTTTGTATTGGTGACCGGTAAGTTGGCCAAGGACGACGGGACCGTGAACGTGCTTGCGGAGAAGGTGGAGGGATTGCGATTGGGAGGGGCAGAGCATGCTGCGCCCCTACTCGACCCGCCTCCGCCACTCTCCTTCCTGCGCGCCATGCGCCGCGTCGCACCCGATTCCAAGGACTGGGGATGAGCGCTCGACAATCCTGTACCCTTGGCTTTCGGGTGAAAACCGGCTGGGCCGCGGCCGTGCTGATCGCGAACGAAGCGAAGCCCACGGTCATCGATAGCCGGGTCATCGAGCTCGCCGATCCCGGCGTGGCCGACTCGCGGCAACCCTACCACGCCGGCTTCGGCACGGCACAGATCGACACGGCGAAGGTCACGAGCCTGGTGCGCAGCATCGAGCGCTTCTCGCGTCGCACGATCTCGGCCTTGGTGACCGAGTACCGTGGACAGTATCGTCTGCGCAGCGCGGCCGTCGTTGTCGCTTCGCTCACCGATCCCGCCAGCATCGCCAATCAACACATGCGTGCGCACGCCTCCGAAGGCCGGTTGTTCCGCGCCGTGCTGGTCGATGGCCTGAAGCACTGCGACGTGACGGTTCGCGTCGTACTCGAGCGCGAGGTCTACGACTTGCTGGGCAAGGCCCTGCGGCGCTCGCCGAGCCAGGCGAAGACCCACGTCGCGGCGCTGGGTGAGGGCGTTGGCCGCTGGCGGGCCGAGCAAAAAGTCGCGGCGGCGGCGGCCTGGCTGGTCAGCTAGTGGCGTTTCGGGACTCGGCGCGTAATTCTGTAGACATGCGAATCCTGGTGTGCTGCATGCTGGTCGCCGCCTGCGGCGGGAACCCCGGGCCGGAGAAAACCGGCCCCGCGGCACCGCCGGCTCCGCCGCTCCGCACGTTCGATCGCACGCTCCACGCCACGTCGTTCAACGGTGCACGGCTCACCTACCGCCTCATCGGCGACAGCGGAGCCGCCCCCGTGGTGTTCGTCCACGGTTCGTTGGGAGACCTGCGATCGTGGAACGGGCAAGAGACCCAGTTCGCGCAGATTTATCGTGTCCTCGTCTACAGCCGGCGCTATCATCCGCCCAATCCTCAGGTGAACGACGACCAGACGTATTCGCCCAAACTGCATGCCGAAGACTTGGCCGCGATGTTGCTGGCGCTGGACATCGCGCCGGCGCACATCGTGGGTTCGGGGTATGGTGCCTACACCGCTCTGGCGCTGACGCTCGATCACCCACAGCTCGTGCGCTCCCTCGTCCTGGCCGAGCCTCCGATCTTCCCGCTGCTCACTGCCTCCGAAGAGGGAGACGCGGCCCGGCGCGCGTTCTATACGAACTCCTTCGATCCTGCGCGGGCTGCTTTCGCACGCGGCGACTCGGTCGCGGGATTGCGCGCATTCTACGACGCCACGAACGGACGGGGCCGGTTCGACCAGCTCTCCGCGCCGGCCCGCGCTGACGTGCTCGCCCACGCCTTCGAGCTGCGACACGAGCTGCTCGCCAGTCGTGAGCAGTACTTCCCGACTATGTCCTGCGCCGAGCTCGGACGGATCACGACTCCCGTGCTGCTCGTCAGGGGCGAGCGCAGCCCGCGCATGCTTCAGCTCATCAGCGACGAGCTGGCGCGCTGCCTGCGAAGCGACACGAGCGTCGTGATTCCCGGTGCCGCGCACCCCCCGAATGCCGGCAACCCCAGCTACTACAACCAGGTGGTGGCGCGCTTCATTATGACGCATTGATCGGCGGGGGTTGACGAAGCGCGGTCCAGCCGGTCAAATAACCCGTTACCGTGTCGCGCCGTTCTTCCCTCGCGGTTGCCCTCGTCCTCTTCGCACCGGTCCTTGCTGCACAAGGCCGCACTGACGGACTCATAGCCACCGCTCGGGCTTACATCACCGGGCGCAAGTTCGATCAAGCCGACAGTGTACTCACCGGTGCACTGGAATCCGCGCCGTACCTGATGGATTCCGTGCATGTCTTTGTGTGGCGCGCCATTCTCGACCACCAGCGCGGCAGCGATAGTCTGGCCAGCCAGGATTTCCGTTCCGCGATTGGCCTGTATCCGCCCCTCCGGGTCAACGGGCTCGATCAAGTGGCGCCCGGGCTCGAGGCAGTCTTCGAGTCTGTCTCGCGCGGCATACGAGTGTACAGCGCGAGTCAGTTGGACGAGCCGGCCACCTGGCAGACAGGACGTTCGCTGACCTATCCACCGGAGCTGCGGCGGCGCCGCGTGAGTGGACAGGCTCTCGTCACCGCGATCGTGGACAGCACGGGGCACGTCGAAGCGCAGAGTTTTCGCGTGCTCGACGTCCCGGATTCCGGATTCATCGAGCCACTCCGGGACATGCTGCTCGCGGCGACGTTCACGCCGGGAAAGGTGAAAGGGCACGCCGTCCGCAGCAGCATCGATCTCAACCTCACCCTCACGCCACCAGCGCCGAAAAGCGCGACCATGCTGGTCGGAGCCGCACGCGACCAGTTGCGCGCCCACCACGCCGACAGCGCGTTGGCCCTGACTGCGGACGCGCTCGACAGCGCCAACGAGGCGACTCCCGGCGAGCGCGTGTACGCTCAATTGGTCCAGGGCCTCGCCTGGCGTGCGAAACAGCGTGACAGCCTGGCGGCGGTCGCGTTTGCCGACGGACTGGCGGGTTACCGCGATTTGACGGCGCGCGGCGTCGATCTGGCGCCTTTCCTGAAACGTCTGGCCGACTCGATACGCCTCAATGGCCGCGCTCGGCCGGCCGTCCGGTCATCCCCGCTGGGTGCACCGGCGGTGGTGGGTGCCGTGGACGAGCAACCCGCGCTGGTCTCGTATCCGCCGATCCGCTACGCGGCGGAGATGCAGGCGCTGCGCATCGGCGGCACCGTCATTGTGGAAGCGACGCTCGACACGACCGGCCGCATCCAGCCGACGACGGTGAAAGTCGTCCAGACCCCGAATCCGGTCTTCGATGCCGAAGCCAAACGCGTGGTCCTGGCCGCGGTGTATCGGCCGGCCCGCCTCCACGGCCGGGCCGCGCGCGTGACGATTCGTCAGCCGATTACGTTCGCCGCCTATTGACGACCGAGCGAGAATGAAAGCATGACGAACCCCGTGAAGCCCGCCCGCAATTCGTTTTGGAAGGGGATGTTATTGGCCATGATCGTCGCGGTCATCGTCGCCATCGTGCAGGCGACGAGCGGCAACGACTCACGCGCGGCCGGTTACGCCACCGGCTATTTCGCCGCGCCGGGGATTCTGAGCGGATTGGCGGTAGGCATCTGGGCGAAGCTCGCGAAGTCGCAGTGGACCTGGTTTGCGTACATCTGGCGCTTTGTCGTGGGCAGCATCGCCATTTTGTTCCTTGCGTCAATGGGAAACTCAGTCGGTGGCAGCCTCGCGATGGCGCAAATCACCGAGGCGGAGAAACAGCACCTGGTCATCAGCGGCACCGAAGCGCGGCACTCCGACTTCGGTTTCACCGTCCCGCTACCGAACGCCGACTTTCAACTCAATGCGGACCTGCAGAAACAGGCGAATGCGGAGTTCGAGCACCGGAGCGTGGGGGCGGGCAACTACGCTTGGGTGCTCGCCGACGCCACACGTCGGGAGACTGTCATCGTGATGGTCACGAAAGGGGCGGGAACCAGTCAAGCCGCCCTCCAGGGGCTCGCGCGCGGAATGAAGTCCGGCATCGGCACGAACGGGCAGGTCCTTGAAGACACCATGGAGTGGTCCTCCCGTGCCCACGAGTACCGGTTCACCACGATGCTGCAGGGCATGTACCTCAGCGCCCGCTGTGTGTCTTCCATGACCACGGGCACGTCTTCCTACATCCTGTGCGTCGAAACCGTGAGCGCCGATACGAACGGGTTGGACGAAACGCGCGCCGGGATGAGGCTCGCCTCATGGAAGTAGCGACGCTCGCCGGCGGCTGCTTCTGGTGCCTGGAGGCGGTTTTCGAGCAGCTCCGCGGCGTCACGAAGGTCGCGTCCGGCTATGCTGGCGGACACGTACCCAACCCGAGCTATGACGCTGTTTGCACCGGGACGACGGGCCACGCCGAGGTCGTGCAGGTGACGTTCGACCCGGACCAACTCTCGTACCGCGACCTGCTCGGCGTGTTCTTCACGCTCCACGACCCGACCACGCTCGATCGCCAGGGCGGCGACGTGGGCACGCAGTATCGCTCGGCCATCTTCTACCACGATGACGAGCAGCGGCGCACCGCCGAGGACGTCGTGAAGGAGCTCGAGGCCGAGCATGTGTTCGACGACGCGATCGTGACCAAGATCGAGCCGCTGGAGGTCTTCTATCCCGCCGAGGAGTACCACCGGGACTACTACAGAAGGAATCCGAACCAGCCGTATTGCCGCGCCGTTATCGCTCCGAAAGTCGCGAAGCTGCGCAGCAAGTACCTCGCCAAGCTGAAAGCCTAGCCGGCCGCCTTGCTCTTGCCGAGATAGGTGCGCACGAGCGGCGCCGGGCGGCGTCGCAGCAGCGCGCCGCGCAGGATGTCGCGCTCTTCGGCCGGCACATCCACGAGGAACCGCTCGCTCTTCCCTTCGCCTTCTTTCACCACGATCGGCACGCCGTCGCGGTAGAGAATGCGGTTGGTCGTGATCGCCGGAACCGCTTCATCGGGCGTGAGAATCCCGACCAGGTTCAGCGGGTCGGCGCCGCTCACGGCGATCAGCTCGCCTTCCCGTTCTTCCCTGCGTGTCGTCCGCAGCAGGCCGATCGCTTCCGGCAGCGCGTACTGTTCGCCCGAGAAGCCGCCCACGAACCGTCCGCCCCGGATCTCGCCGCGCGCTTCCAGGCGCCGATACACGCGCAGGATCTCGCGCCAGGGCGCGAGGAGGGTCTCGCGCTGCACGAGACGCCGGAATACCACGCCGTAACGTCGGAGCAGCTGCCAGGCGATCGCTTCGGCGATCTGCTCCTCGGCCACCGGCGGTTTGGCGCGCGTCCGAGCCCAGCGGCCGGCGGTCTCGACGCCGAACGGCGCGATTCTGCCGCGCCGCCGATACCCGCCGCCGAGCGGCCGCCGGCGGTCGGACGGCACGAGCAGGGCGCGTAATCCGGCGAAGCTGTCCGACGACACCAGCCCCCACGCGACCAGCTCCGCGAGCCCCTTCTCGACTTCGGTTCGCAGCAATCCGGTCGCGTTGACGAGATCGCCGAAGAACAACGCGCCGCGCGACTCGAACGCCGTGAGCAGCGCCTTCCCGGTCGACGAGAGCGGCAGCGTCGCGGAATCGACTTCGGGCATGCCGGCTCGCCAGATCTCCCCGCGTTCGCGGCGGAACAGGGCGATCGGCGTACCGCGGACCGGACCGGTCTTCCGGTTTCGCGTTTCGACGGTGAGTCTTCCCCACGCGATTTCGCCCGACAGGCACAGCCCGTCGAGCCAGAGCGGATCGTAGTCGGTGAGCCGCGCCGGCAGCACCTCGGACTCCCATGCGCCGGCAGCCAGCTCGTAGCCGTCGAGCACGTCGACTACGGCGGCCAGCCCCTCCGGACCCTCGGCGCGCGACCCCGTCGCAAGGCGCTGCCACTTGAAGAGGAACCGCAAGAAATCGGCGGCGGTGACGGGCTCGATCTCTTTGCGCAGCCGATCGAGCGTGTAGCGGTGGATCCGCGCCAGCAAACGCCGCTCGCACCACTCCGTTCCTTCGACGCCCGAGGAGAAGCGGCCGCGGAGCGCGAAGCCTTCATGCTCCAGCGCCGCGAGGGCGAAATCCACGTCGACGGCTGGGAGGCCCAGGGCATCGGCGACGTCCGCGGCCGTCGTCGGGCCGATCACTTCCAGCCGCCCACGCACCAGCTCGCGAATCGCGTCCTCTCGGCTCCAGACTTTGGCGAGCTCACGCTCGGGCGGTGTTACGGCCGGCTCGTTTGGAGCGCCCGGGAACGCGGCCTGGACCATCGGCAACCGCTCCGTCGCCACCCACAGCCGCCCGTCCACCGTCGTCACCCGTCCGGCGCTTACCAGGCTGTCGTATTTGTCCTTCCACGACGCGTGCGTCCCCGCTTCGGCACTCGGCACCGCACCCATGATCAGCAATGCGTCGTGGAGCTCGTCGCCGGTCTCGGGGTCGGGCCAGGCCTGTTCACGCACGAGATCGATAGCCGACTGATCGAGCTTACCGAATTCGTCGGCCGTCTTCACATCCAGCCCGCGGCGAGTGATCACCGCCTGTGTGCGCCGCTCCTCGAGCGGAGCATCGTCGAGGAATGCGTAGGGCCGGGCGTTCAGGACTTCGTGGCACAACGGCGAAGGCTCGGTCGTGTCGCGGGCGATCAGGGTGAACTGACCCGCATCCATCCCCTCGAGCACGCGCTTCAGGCCGGGGAAATCCATCGCCTCGAGCAGGCAGTCGGCAATCGTCTGATTCACCAGCGGGTGATCGGGGATCTCCCGGTCGCCGACCAGGTTCTCGGGGCAGGCGAGTTGATCGGGGAAGACCGCCGCGACCAGGTCCTCGGCCTCCATGCGCTGCAGCGGCGTCGGCACTTTTCGTCCGCCGCGGAACCGCAGCACTGCGAGCGCACGGGTCGCGTTCCAGCGCCAGCGCGTCCCGAACACCGGCGCATCCAGCATCGCTTGCACGAGGAGGTGTTCCGCAGTTGCGGGCTTCAAGTACTGAAATACATCCTCGAGAGGAAAACTGTGTTGCGGACCAAGAGACAGAATGATCGCGTCCTCAGTCGCAGCGGCCTGAAGCTCGAAATTGAAGCTGCGGCAGAAGCGCTTGCGCAGCGCCAGTCCCCAGGCGCGGTTGATGCGGCTGCCGAAGGGCGCGTGCAGCACGAGCTGCATGCCGCCGGCTTCATCGAAGAAGCGCTCCAACACCAGGCATTGCTGGGTCGGAATCGTGCCGAGGATCTGGCGGGTGGCCCCGAGGTATTCGACGATCGTCCGGGCACCGGCTTCGTTGAGACCGATCGATTCGACGAGCCACTGGATCGCGGCCGGCGGATCGTCCAACCGGTCCGCCACGTCCTGGCGGAGCCTCGAGACTTCCTCCGACAGCTCGTTGGTGCGGCCGGGTGCCTCACCGAGCCAGAACGGCAGCGTCGGCGGCTGGCCTTTCGCGTCCGCCACGCGCACCTGTCCCGATTCGACTCTGACGATCTGGTACGACGTGTTGCCCAGCTGGAAAATGTCGCCGGGCGTGCTTTCGATCGCGAAGTCCTCGTTCAGTGTGCCGACGAACGTTTCCGTCGGCTCGAGGATCACGCGATAATCGCCCAGATCGGGAATCGCGCCGCCCGACGTGATTGCCGCGATCCGCGCGCCGCGGCGTCCCGTGAGCTTGCGGTTGATGCCGTCGTAGTGGATGTGCGCGCTGCGACGTCCCCGCCGCGTCGTAAAGCCCTCGGCGAGCATTTGCACCACGTCGTCGAACTCAGCGCGTGAAAGATCGCGATACGGGTAGGCGGAGCGCACGCGTTCGTAGAGATCGCTCTCGTCCCACTCCTCCCCCGCCGCCGCAGCCACGATCTGCTGCGCCAGGATGTCGAGCGGCTTGTCGGGGATGATCAATCGATCGAGCCGGCCCTCGCGGGTCGCCCGCAGCATCGCGGCGCACTCGATCAGCTCATCCCGCGACAGCGGGAAGACCCGGCCCTTGGGTACGGCGCCCAGCCGATGCCCCGCCCTGCCCACGCGCTGCAGCAGGGTGGCGATCGAGCGCGTCGATCCCAGCTGAATGACGAGATCGACGCTGCCGATGTCGATTCCCAGCTCCAGCGATGCGGTGGCGACGAGCGCCTGCAGCTCGCCCCGCTTCAGTCGCTCTTCCGCCTCCAGGCGCTTTTCTCGGGACAGGCTGCCATGATGGCTGGTGACATGATCCGCGCCGAGACGCTCGGATAGTTGCATCGCCAGCCGCTCGCACAAGCGGCGGGTGTTCACGAACACGAGCGTCGTGCGGTGCTGCGAGATCAGCTCGGCGATGCGGGTGTTGACCTCTTCCCACACCTCCGCCGACATCACCGCCTCGAGCGGCGACGACGGAATCTCGAGGGCCAGGTCGAGCGTGCGGATGTGGCCGGCATCCACGATCGTCGGCAGCGGCTGTCCGGTCCCGACCAGGAATTGCGCGATCGCCTCGATCGGGCGCTGCGTGGCGGACAAGCCGATTCTCTGGGGGCGGCGCTTGCCAATGAGCGCGTCCAGCCGGGCGAGGGACAGCGCCAGGTGGCTGCCGCGCTTGTCACGTGCGACCGCGTGGATCTCGTCCACGATCACCGTCCGGACCGACCGCAACATTTCGCGGGCGCGTTCGGACGTGAGGATCAGATAGAGCGATTCGGGCGTCGTGACGAGAATGTGGGGCGGCTGCTTGAGCATCGCCTGCCGCTCCGCTTGTGGCGTGTCGCCGGTCCGGAGCAATGTCCGCACCTCGACATCGGGCAGCCCCTGCTCCGCCAGCGTCGCGCGGATCTCCGCCAGCGGCTCCGACAGGTTCTTTTGAACGTCGTTCGACAACGCTTTCAGCGGTGAGACGTAGACGACCTGCGTCTCATCGCGCAGCTCGCCGTCGAGTCCCTGCCGCACCAATCCATCGATCGCCGAGAGAAACGCCGCGAACGTCTTCCCGGAGCCCGTCGGCGCCGCGATGAGCACGTCGCCACCCCGCTGAATGTCGGGCCAGGCGCGATGTTGGGGCTCAGTGGGCTCGGCGAACCGGTTGGAGAACCAGCGTTCGATGACAGGATGGAAACGCGCCAGCGGCATACCCGAAATATACCCGAACCTGGACTAGGGGAGAACCTCGTTCAATGTGGCCCCACGCAGGGCGATGATCCGTTCAATCGTCTCGCCGATCTTGTTGTTCGGCGTCGACGCCCCCGCGGTAATCCCGATGGTCAGCCGGCCCTCTGGCAGCCACCGTTCGCGCCGCTCCTCGGTGGAATGGGCACCGACGGGGCGATAGCGGATGCTCCCATCGTCCACACCGATGCAGCCGGCGTCCTCGATGTGGTAGGTCGTGACCTTGTCATGACAGATGGCCGCGAGGTGCGTCGTGTTGCTCGAGTTGTAGCCGCCGATCACGACCATCAAGTCCAGCGGCTCGGCGATCAGCTTGAGCACCGCGTCCTGCCGCTCCTGGGTTGCCGAACAGATCGTATCGAAGGTGCGGAAATGCTCACCCAGGAACTCGGCGCCCCAGCGTCGCGCCATGCTCTTGGCGACTTCCCCCGCGATCGCAAGCGATTCGCCGGACAGCATCGTCGTCTGGTTGGCGACCCCGACGCGCTGCAGGTCACGGTCGGGATCGAAGCCGGGAGTCATCTTGCCATTGAAGTGCTCCAAGAACTGCTCCCTGCTCCCGGCTCCCTCGATATAGACACACACCAGACGAGCTTCGCTCATATCGCGGACGACCAGGTACTTCCCACCCGGATATTTATTGACCTGGCTCGCCGTGGCCTTGGTCTCTTCGTGGTAATTCTTGCCGTGGATCAAGGCCGTGAAGCCGTCGCGCGCGTACACCTCGACGCGCTTCCACACGTTCAACACCGATCCACACGTGGTGTCCACGAGCACGCAACCCGTGGCGCGCAGCCGCTCGAAGTCGCGCACCGTCACACCGAACGCGGGGAGGATGACGACGTCATCTGCCTTCACTGCGCCGAAGTCGAACTCCCCATCGCGTCCCTCCGGCCGGTGGAGGAACTCGACGCCCATCGCGGCAAGCTTCTGATTGACATGCGGGTTGTGGATGATCTCGCCGACGAGGAACGTGTGCTTGTCGGGGAACTTGGTGCGCGTTTCGTACGCATACTCGACGGCGCGATCCACGCCGTAGCAGAAGCCGAACTCGCCGGCGAGCCGGAAGGTCAGATCACCGACCTCGAGCGTGTATCCCGACGCGCGAATGAGATCGACCACCCGGCTGTGGTAATCGGCGCTGAGCGCGCCTTCGATGACGCCCTTGAGGCCGAATCCCTTGCGAAAGTAGGTCTGTTCCACGGCCTCAATCTAACCGGACACCGCGCCCGCCGCGGATCGCGTCGAGCACGCGCTGCACCTGCCAGCCATCGCGGAATGTGGCGGGTTCACCTTGCGGCGTGCCCCCACCGATCACCTGGACCATCTCACGCATCAACCGGACGAAGGAGCGGGCCCACATGTTGTTTGGCTTCGTCTTCTCCCAGAGATCGTCGGGCGCGGAGATGTCCTCGAGCGGCCCGCCCGATTTGCCGAGCTCGAGCGTGGTCTCGCCGCCCAGCAGCAACGTTCCCTCGCTGCCGGTCACCTGGCCGAGATGGCCGGGTCCGTGGAGCGCGACCGTGCTCAACGTGATCGTCGCGACGGCGCCGCTGCCCGTCTGCAGCACGCAGCTCGCGTAGTCATCGGCGGTAACCGCACGCACCGCGGCCGTCTCGTCCTTGCGCTCCGTGACGAACGTCTCGACCAACCCAGCCACGTACGTGATTTCGCTGCCGCTCCAAAACCGGCACAGGTCGATGAGATGCGATCCGACGGCGCCGAGAATGCCGCCGCCGCGCGCCCCGTCGAACCACCAATTCCACGGTGCGTCGAATGCCTGTGGCCGGCCGTCGCCACGCAGATACGGCTTCAGCGACAATTCGACGTGCCGCAGCTCGCCGATCGCGTTGGAACGGATCAGCTCGGGATGCTGTTCGGATGCTGTCACCATTTGCGACGCTTCAAATGCGTCGATGGCCATCGGCTTTTCGCACAGGACGTGCTTGCCGGCCTCCAACGCCGCGATCGCGAAGCGGGCGTGCGAATCGGGCGTGGATGACACGACGACGAGGTCCACGTCCGGCGAGCGGGCCAGCTCCACGCCGTCGCTAAAGACGTGTGGCAGCCCGAACTCCTGTGCTGCCGCTGCTGCGTTGGCGCGGTGACCGCTCGCGATCGCAGTGGGCCTGGCGCCCGGGACGAGTGCGAGCGCGGGCAGCTGCACGCGCCGGGCAAATCCGGAGCCGATAAAGCCCACGCGCACGTCGTGTGATGCCGTCACGGCACGAAGGCGCACGACACTGTGTCTGTCGGCAGAGGCAGGGGAACGTCGTGGTATTCGATTCGGGTCGGCGTGTGAATGCCGGTCTCGATGCCCGACCCTTCAATATGGCCGGCCAATCTGCCGGCCTTGCGACGCAGCTGAACTGCGCCGCTATCGAAGAAGAACCCATGCGATACATCGCGAATCAAATAGCGCACCGTGACCACGGCGCCGGGCGCCGTGGTGTCACCCGGTGCCACGACTGGGAAGGACGCCGAGACGAGACTGTCGCGAAACCGCAGCAGCACGAGCACGCCGCTTCCTTCGGGACTCACGGCCTCGAGCAGTATCGCCCGCCCGTCCGTGCAGCGATGGGTCGTCGCCGGAAGCGAAAACCGCACCGTGTCTCGCGGTGGAAATGCGATCGTCGCATCGAGCAGCAGCGGTTGCTCGGAGCGGCTGGCGCCGTCGCAGGCCCCGCCCAAGAGCAGCACCAGCAGGGCAGGGACCGCTCTCACCGAGGTGATGGCGCGACTCCGAGCGACTTCCGCGCCGCTTCCGGACTCAAGGTGTGAGGCGCGAGGGACGCGATCAGTCCCTTGGGCAGCGGGGTGGGCTTCAGTCTTGTGCGATCGACGCACACCAGCACCATCCATCCGGCCGCGCCCAGCGCCGCGGCGTCCGGACGCAACACATCAAACTGGAGGGTCAGCGATTTGGTCCCGACCTTGCCGACGTAGGCGGCGATGCGCAGGCGGTCATCGAGGCGGGCCGGCCAGTAGAACTCGCTGTGCACCGCTTTGCGCGGCAGGAAGATGTCGTACTGGTCGAACATGCTGGCGTACGCGAGACCGCAGTGCCGGAACATCTCCGTCTCGGCGATCTCGAAGAGCCGCACGTAAGATCCGTAGAAGATGATGCCGGCGAAGTCTACGTCCGACCAGCGGACGTATTCCTCGATGACGAACGGCAGCGGCTCGTGGTCGGGGGAGGCCATCCCCCGGAGAAGCTAGGAGCCTAGGGAGAGGCGCGGAAGCCTTCCATCCCGTAAGACTTGAGGCGCCTCCACAGCGTGGTGCGGCTGATGCCGAGTCGTCGCGCGGTTTCGGCGAGCTTGCCACTCGTGTCTTGCAGTGTGTCGGTGATGGCTTGGCGCTCGCGTTCGGCGAGCGTGAGTGCACCAGTCGGGGGGAGGATCGCTGCTTCGCCGAGACTCTGCGTGCCGCTCTTCAGCGGAGCGAATCGCGCGCCGAGACTTTGCAGTCGATTGCGGACGTCCCCGTTCTGCCCGTCGATCACGCGCCGGGCTGAGGCGTTCGCGTACAGCAGGCGGCCCTGCTGGTCGAAAATGACTATACCCTCGGTGACGGAATCGATCACCGCGCGCACCAGAGGGGAGAAGGTGGCGGGAACGGCGCCCGCGGGGCTGACCGGTTTGTCGATCATTGGTTGGTTATCCTCATACAACACATGCAGCTCCAAGGTTTCATCGGGATCCAGACGCGCTGTTAGATTCGTGTCAAGATGAGACTCGCTCATAAGGCAAAAGGTTGCTGGTTTGTTTCGGCTTGCGCCCTCCTTACTGACTCACACTATTGACCGCCGGGACAACCACGTGCCCAAGGACGCCGCCTCGACCCGCTCCAACATCCTCGCCGCCGCGGTGCAGACGCTGCAGCGCGGAGGCGTCGAAGGGTTTACCCTCGATGCCGTCGCGCGGCGCGCCGGCGTTGTCAAAGGCTTAGTCCTCTATCACTACGCATCACGCGCCCGGTTGCTGCGGGCCGCCGCCGCCGAAATTGCGGCCTCGCGGAGCGTTGCCCTCGAGCATGCCCTGGGGAGCGCCTCCGGAACAGCCGGACTCGACGCCTGCTGGGAGGAGCTTCGCCGTCAGGCGGAGGACGGTACGGCCCGCGCCTGGATCAGCCTCTGCGCCGCAGGCCTGATAGACCGATCGGCCAGGAACGCAACGTTTGAAGACGCGGCCCGCGAAGCCATCGTCGACGGTTGCGCGGTCGCGCTGGCGACCGGCGTGCCGCTCGCTGATGCGAGAGACGCGTATGATGCGCTGTGGTTAACCCTGCTCGAGGTGACTGCGAAGGGCTAGCGCCGCCGGGGCCGGCGGCCGCCACGCATCACACGCGCGCGATGTAAGCTTCCGAGACCCCGCAACCCTTGACGCAGCTCATCCAGCGAGCTGGCACGTACCGCTTCGTGCTTGCCGCGTGTCACTGTGAAGCGCACGGGCCGGTCAAACGGCGGCAGGTCTTTTGGATGCAGCCGTCGGGCCTGACCCTCCTTGAGGCGTAGCCGAACCACCCCGACGCCCTGCTCGACGTCGTAATCCACCGGGACACGGTCGCCATACAGGAAGACCGATGAGGGCAGCGCGTCGAGCCGATGCCGTTCGCCCTCGGGAATCGCCGCATCGGGGTCGAGAGAAACCCGCGTCCCAATGAACGAATCCCAGGAATTCACGTGTGCGAGTTGCGCCGTAATCTGGTCGCCGACCCGTTCTCGATCGGCCTGAACCAGCCGGCCACCCGAGCGCCGCCAGTAGTGGCCGAAGCGCTCCAACGCCCGCCGCACCTTGCCTTGATCCGGGTGAGGTGTTTCGCCCGCCAGCAGCGCCGCCGCCAACGCCCGCCGCGCCGAATCGGCGAGCTCGTCGGGAAACGGGCTGGGGAAATGCTCGACTTCCCGGTCGAGCGTAAAGCCGAAGTATTCGACGGTCCGCACGATCATCAGCCCTTCACGACGCCGCTGCCGCTCGAAGACCACCTCGGGCCGGCCACGGCGCGCATACCGCCGAATGGCCCGCTCGGGGACCTGCGTCCCTTCGATGCTCGCGCGTGGAACACCGAACCGGTCGGCGAAATACCGCAGCGATCCGGCGATCGCGCCCCAGCTGCCACAGACAGAGCTGCGGCTCACGCGCGCTTCCCGTCCATCGGCGGTTTGCTCGTCAATCACGAGGTCGAAGGGCATGATCTTGGCCAAAAGGTCAGCAAAAAGTTCGAGTGTCTTGCGGTCACCGTACGGGAGTTTGGCAAGGAGGGGGACCTCGAGCTGGCGGTAGACCGATGCCGTCCCCAGGGCGATGTCCTCGATCGCCTTCACGAGTACGCCGCGCTCCTCCGCCCAGCGCTCGATTTCCTTTTCCCGGAAGAGGTGCCGTGGCAGCCCATACACTTCGCCGAGGTATCCGTACTTGTTCACCGCTTCCGCGTACACGTTGTACGCCGTGACATGATCGGAACCTGCTACGATCAGGCCGCCCAGCTGCCGCTCTTCCCTGGTCATGCGATGCAGCGACTCGATGTTGGACGCGACCGCGACGAGCGGCACGAGCGGCGGCTCGGCGTGATAGAGCAGCTCACCCCACGGGCGCTCGACCGGCATCGCCTCGACCGCACGGCCGTAACTCGTTAGCCTGCCGTGCTCTATGAGGCCTCGTCCGCTCAATAGTTCGACGCTGTCGCGGTATGCCCGGCGGTCGAGCGGGACCGGCAAGTCGAGCTCGGTGGCGTCGACCCCGATCGCGGCGCACGTGATCGCTACGCGCTCCGCGTCGCCCGCGAGCTGGAATTCCGGGGCGGTCGGACGGAGATCCTCGAACACGAGGTCGCGGTCACTCAGGATGTAGACCTCTCCATGTTGCACGCGGCCGTGCACGCGTCCCGCCATCTGCAGGATCTCGTTGGCGCCCAGATAGGCGCGCGTCAGCACGTTCTTGCCGCGCTCCACGACGTTCGTGTAGCGAGCGTCGTAGATCACGACCGTATCGAGGCCGCGGATGTTGAGCGCGGATTGCCCCGCCGCAGTCATAGCAAGCAGGAACGGACGTTTGACCAAACCGTCAAGAAAGGGCCGAATCACGCGAATCGGTTCGCCACCGTGATAGAAGGCGGTGGCAAGATTGGGCCAGCGGTCGCCGAGCTCCTTGGCGATCTGCTCCACCTCCGCGCGTGTCGGGACGAACACGGCGACTCCCCGCCGCTGGCCCATCACGCGTTTTATAAAACGATCGTTCAAGAACTCGAGAGGCTGCTCCGCCAGGATGTTCACCTGCGCTGCCTTGGCCGGATCAAACGCCCTCGTCTCCAGAACCTCGGCCGAGGCCAGGTAGCCCGAGTAGAAACTCGGATCCACGGTCGCCGACAGCCAGATAAACCGGCAGCGGGCACGCTTTCCCAGCGCCAGGCACAGCTCCATCTCGGCTGATGTCTGGTGAATCTCGTCGACAACCAGCGTGTCCTGGGCGGTGATCAGGCCGTCTTGGAACCACCGGCGGGCGATTCCGGTGGTGATGATGACCACATTCCAAGTCGGCGTCTCGGGCGTGGCTTCCCGCTCGCGATTGACGACCCCGACCTTCAGCGGCGCCTTGAGGATCGTCTCCGCCATGCTTCGAATGGCCAGCGTCTTCCCCGTGCCCGTCCCCGCCACGATCCCGAACCCCCGACCCGAGCCCGCCAGCCGGTGAATGTCGTCGCCGTGCTCGCGGGCGAGCAGCGTTTCGAGCGTCAGGCCCAGCGCCAGCTCGATGGTTTCGCACGCGGCGCGCGTTGGCGCAATGACGATGACGCGCCCGGTGGGCGGCTCAGCTGCGAGAAATGCCTGGGGATCGGGGGGGAGGAAGTGGTCGCGGGATATACGCACTACTGAAATATAGAACGGATTCCTAAAACACCGTTCCCCGCCTTTTCATCCAGAAGAAAAGGCGGGGACAGGGGGTGAGGCTACCAGCCGCGATGATAGCGGCGCGCGTAACGACGATGCGGCCGCACGACGACCACGCGCGGTCCGCGGTAGTAGCGCGGCTCGACGACGATGACGCGGGTTGGGCGGTAACGGTAGTAATAAGGATGTGCGTATCGCAGGTAATACGGCCGGCCGATCACGACATGTCCGGCGAGGTACGGATCTCCAAAGCTCAACGAGACGCCGACCCGGGTTTGGGCCGTGGCGACGCCGGTAGCGAAACCGAGCAACAGCCCGACGATAAGGACGATGCGTTTCATGGTGCCTCCTTGAATGGGGTCCTCCTAGGGAAGAGGCGTGCCATGACCGGATGGAGCCGTAAGTGAGTGTCTGATTGAATGTTATGCGGCGCTGTGACAGGGCCCCCTGTGTCCGTCGATTGGTACAAATGTCTCGGTTCAGTCGCCGAAGCTGACTCCCAGGTCTCGCGCCGTCGCAATGCTGTCGGAGTCGAGCGGTACGCGACGGGGGGTCGCGAGCGCCTCTTCGAGCGGCACGGCGACGATCCGCGGCGGTTGTAACGCCACCATCATCCCGAACTGTCGCTCGGCGACGAGGCGAACCGCGGCGGCGCCGAACCGCAGTGCCAGCATCCGATCGAATGTGGTCGGACCGCCGCCTCGCTGCAGGTGGCCGAGCACCAGCGAGCGCGTCTCTTTCCCGGTCATCTGCTCGATCGAGTGCGCCACTTTGTCGGCGATGCCACCGAGACGCTCGTGTGCAGGATCGACCAGCGAGACCGTGCCGCCCTTGGGCACAGCTCCCTCCGCGACCACCACGATGCTGAAATGGCGTCCCTCCGCTTCGCGGCGGCGGATCTTGTCGCAAACCTTGTTGATGTCGAAGGGGATTTCGGGAATCAGGATGACGTCGGCAGATCCGGCAATTCCGGAATTGAGCGCAATGAACCCCGCGTTCCGGCCCATCACCTCCACCACGATCACGCGCTCATGGCTCTCCGCGGTCGAGTGCAGCTTGTCGATCGCGTCGGTCGCCGTGGAGACGGCGGTGTCGAAGCCGAAGGTCGCGACTGTCCCGCCGACGTCGTTATCGATCGTCTTGGGGACGCCCACGACCGGCAGCCCTTTTTTCCAGAGACTGACGGCGATGCCGAGCGTGCCCTCTCCACCGATCGCAATCAGCGCGTCGAGACGATTTGCGCGAAACGAATCGAGCAGCTCCTGCGTGCGGTCGCGCTCTTCCCATGAGCCGTCCGGCCGCTGGATGCGCCATTTGAGGGGATTGCCGCGATTCGACGTGCCGAGGATCGTGCCGCCGAGGTGGGTGATGCCGCGGACCTCCTGCGGGCCCAGGGGCATCAGCTCACCCTCGCCGAGCAAGCTGCCAAACCCCCGTTTGATCCCCACGCACTCCCAGCCACGGTGCACCGCGCTGAGCACGGCGGCGCGGATGACGGCGTTCAGTCCGGGGGCGTCACCGCCGCCGGTAGAGAGCGCAATTCTCACTGCTTGCCGGAGCCGGCCTCGCGAATCAGCCGCACCACTTCCCCGGGCTCGGCATGGCGTTTGGTGGATTTCTTGGAGTAGACACGGCGCCCGTCGACCTCGACTTCGAAGACGCCGCCAGAGGATTGAATCAGCCGCACCTCAGCGTGCGGGTACGCATCGCGGATTTCGGCCGCCAGACCGGTGGCCCGAGGTTCGTAGTTTCAGATGACGCAGTATTCAATTGTGACGGTCATGGCGTGAAGGATAGTCGCGCTTGACACACCGCGCCACGGCGCCGACCTTGCGCCACAAGCTCATGCGGCCCGCGCTGATCGTTCGTTTCGCCGTTGCCATCGCCGCGCTCGTCAGTTTCGGCGCCGGGCTTGCCGCGTATGTCAGCGGCGGGATACCGGCCGGCGAGAATCTGCCGCTCGCCGGCGCGCTGCTCATCGTCGTCGCCGCGATCACCCGCCGGTCCGGCATTGCGCTTCCTGGCAATGGCTTCTCCTCCTATGTCGTCGGGGTCATGCTGTTCGCGATTCTCGATCGTGGCTGGGCGTTCGCCGCTATCGTGGCGCCGTTTGCCATGCTGGTCGGCGACGTGCTGCTGCGCCGGCTGCCCGTGCGCGCGGCGCTGGGGAACGCGGCCCATCTCACCGCGGGGTCGACATTCGTTGGCTTGATGTACGCCCGGGTGAGTGGCGCGACCGCGGGGGCGGCGCTGTCTGCCGACAACGCCTGGGTCGTCGCGCTCACCATCGTGCTGTTGCCGGCCATTGTAAACGGCACGTTCTACCTCGAGCTGGCATTGGGGCAGACGATCGCGTGGGTGGACGCTCGACTCACCCTTCGCTGGGAATCGATCGTCTACCTCGTATCGGCGGCGTTGGCGCTTGGCTGGTTGGCCGTCGTGCACGCGAGTATTCCCGGCGACACGCGCGTCCTGCTCCTGGCTGCCCTGATGCTGGGAACGGTGGGCAGCCTGCATGTGCTGCGACTCGGTGTGCGCGCCGACGAGCTGCATCTGATTCAGCGACTCGCCCAGGCGATCGCCGCCGAGCTGACGCTGAGTCACAGCTTCCAGCGCGTCCAGGAGCTGACCCGGCAGCTGGTCCCATGGGAGCAGATGGGGTTTGCCCGCTTCGATCCGCGCACGCGGCAGATGGAGCTGGTCGCCGACACCGCGGCGCAATCGGGGAGCGCATTTCGATTCGATGCTGATGCCGGACTGACCGGTGAGGCGCTGCGGTTGCGCCGGCCCGTGGTAGCGCACGGCCTCGCCAGAGATCAGGTCGTCGTGCCGGGTGCCGAAACGCCCGGCTCGGAAATGCTCATCCCGCTCTACCATGCCGGGCAGCTCGTCGGGCTGTGGAGTGTGCGGCACTCCGATCCCACGATGTACCGTCAATCGGACGGCGATCTCCTCGAGCTGCTGGCGCCGCAGCTCGCGCTGATGGTCGCGATCGACGGCTCGTTGCGTCCCGTGACGGGCGCTTCCGATCAGACGATGCAGTACGTGCAGACACTCACGGCAACGACGCAGGAGATCCACGCGTCCAGTGAGGAGGTTGCCGCGTCGGCCCAGCGGGCGAGTCATGGCGCGGAACAGGCGGCGACGCTGGTCAGCACCGCTGCCCGCGAGGCCGGACAGCTGAAGGACAGCGCCGCCGAGCTGTCCGCGGCCGGCGATCGAACGCGCGAGGCAGGCTCGCAAATGGAGAAGACGACCGACCGCGTCCGCACCGCCACCCAAAGCGCCGTCCGCCAGCTGACCGATCTGGGCGCCACCACCGAGGAAAGCGCCGCCGAAGTCGGACGGCTGCGCGACGTGGCCACGCAGGTCGAGAAATTCTCCGAGACGCTCGGGTTCGTCGCGAACCAGACGAACCTGCTCGCGCTCAACGCAACGATCGAAGCCGCGCGTGCCGGAATTCACGGCCGGGGGTTCGCCGTCGTGGCCGATGAGGTCCACAAGCTCGCCGAAGCAAGCGGCCGCGAGGCCCGCAAGGTCGGGAAGGCGGTGCAGGACACTCGCCGCGCATTGGACCGCGCCGCCCAGCTCATCGAGCGAATGCGCAACGACCTCGGGCAGGTCGTCCAGGGCTCAGCCGCGTGGGTGCAGGACCTCGACCGGATCGCCGAGGCCGCCGCCGAGACCGCGCGCGCCGGGAAACAGGTGGCGGAGGTCGGGCGCCAGAATGCCGATCTGGCGGCGCGCATTACCGAGTCGCTCAGCCAGGCGCGCGCGGGAGCCCAGACGTCCAGCCAGGAGGCGGAAGCGGTCGCGGCAGCCGCCGCCGAGCAATTGCGCGCCATCCAGGACCTCGCCCGCGGCGCCACCGAACTGTCCAGCCTCGCCGAGCAGCTCTCCCAGGCACTCCGCTTTATTCGCGGGGGAAATGGCCGCCCCTAGACCCGGCGGCTGGTGAGCCGCGCTACAGGGGTTTCGTCACGGCGGGCCGATTATTAAAGTGAAGTGCCAACCTCGGGGAGAAGACATGCGCGCCCGGACGACACTACTGGTGTTTTATCTCAGCGCGGTTCCTGCGCTGTGCATCGCCCAGCATACCCATCAGTTCGAAATCGGCGGATTCGGATCCTACACGCGCTATGACCGCGCGTTCGTGCTCGCCAAGCAGATCGGGGGCGGCGGGCGGCTCGGCTACTTTTTCAGTCGGGTCGTCGGCATCGAGTTCGAAATGGGCTATCAGCAGCCGACACCCTATGCCGGGGGCACCAACGCGACCGCGACGCTGGCGAGCGGCAGTCTCGTGCTCAACACGGGCAACGAGCACACCCTCTTCTACGTCCTCGGCGGCTACACCCGACTCGAGTTCGGCGACCGAACAGGCTACAACTTCTCCGATAACGCCGTGCACGGTGCGATTGGAGACCGGCTGTTTTTGGGCGAGCGAGTCGCCCTCCGGATTGAAGGGCGGGCGATCTACTCGCCCCGCACCAGGTTCCCGAGTGGCAATTGGGCGGGACACATCGTCGGCTCTGCGGGGCTATCGATCTTCACGGGGCCAAGCGCGCTGCGTGACGCCGATCAGGATGGGGTCGCTGACCGGAAGGATGCGTGTCCCGCGACGCCGGCCGGCGCTGTCGTCGATGCGCGCGGGTGTCCGAGTGACTCCGACCGCGACAAGGTCTTCAACGGGCTCGACGCCTGTCCCAACACCGTCGAGGGCGCAGAAGTCGACGCCCGCGGTTGCCCCAAGGATTCGGATTCCGATGGTGTCTACGACGGGATCGACAAGTGCCCGAACACGGCGACCGGTGCTCGCGTGGACGCGCA
>WNGB01001032.1_pt1 | contig 47332 bp, 41 predicted proteins | sample 5400681 | NCBI WGS metagenome assembly WNGB01 (sample SAMN13153367, study PRJNA577476) | soil metagenome | isolation source: 115 cm soil or saprolite under grassland replicate 2 | place: USA:California | collected 2016-06-15
ACGTTCGCAGCGGCTGGATGTACTGCTTGAGGTCGGCAACGAGACTCGCGCTATCGTGCGCGATGCTTGCCCAATACGCCTGCGCCCGTTCGCCAATCAGCGGAATCTGGCCGACCCACGCCGGCGGGTCCGGTGGCCCCTCGTCCATGAGCCGCCTGCCCTGCTCAAGCAGCATGTTCGCGTTCTCGGCGAGCGATATGCCGACGATCACAAACGGGGCGAGCACGACCAGTGCGATGACGAGGGTCACGATCGACGCCGCCAGCGTCAGCCCGCCGCGCGTGATGCGTTGCAGATGGACGAAAATAGGCCAGGTCGTACAGCAAAGAATGATCGCCCACAGCACCGCGCTCAGGAACGGTTGCAGCACGAGGTAGCAACCGGCGATCAGCACGACGAGGACCGCGAGCGCGATCCATTGCTCGATCCGGGCGGCCTGCGACGACTTCTGCGGCGGGGATGACGGAGACTGGCTCAAGGTCGGCGTCGTTAATCGCGGTTGTAGGCGCGAATTCATTCGCACGCAACGTAACGCCACGGCCGAATAAATTCGGCCCTACGACGCAAATTCTAGCACGCTGTCACGACATCCCCGGGCATCGCTGCGCTCAGCCCAGGCTACGCTCAGCCCGGGCTACGGCGCGACGTATGCCGTCTTGACGATGGTGAAGAACTCGGCCGCGTAGCGTCCCTGTTCGCGCGGGCCGTAGCTCGAGCCCTTCCGGCCGCCGAAGGGAACGTGATAATCGACGCCCGCCGTCGGCACGTTGACCATCACCATTCCGGCCTGCATGTGACGCTTGAAGTGCGAGGCGTGCTTGAGCGACGTCGTGACGATGCCGGCTGACAGGCCGAACTCGGTGTCGTTGGCGAGCGCGAGCGCTTCGTCGTAATCCTTGGCGCGGATCACGGATGCGACCGGGCCGAAGATCTCCTCGCGCGAAATGCGCATCTGGTTGCTCGCCTCGGTGAACAACGCCGGAGCGAGGTAATAGCCTTCGTTCTGGCGCTTGAGGCGCTCGCCGCCGAGCAGAAGCTTAGCGCCTTCCTTGCGGCCGATATCGAGATACGACAGATCCTGGTCGAGCTGGCTCTGATCGACGACCGGTCCGATGTCGGTGCCGGGCGCGAGCGCATCGTCGACCTTGAGCGCCTTGAGCTTGTCGGCCACCGCCGCCACAAAGCGATCGTGAATGCCTTCGGTGACGATCAGCCGCGACGACGCCGTGCAACGCTGGCCGGTCGAGTAGTACGCGCCCTGGACCGCGACGTTGACCGCGGTCGGCAGGTCGGCGTCGTCGAGCACGATCAGCGGGTTCTTCCCGCCCATCTCCAGCTGGAGCTTGGCCATGCGCGCGATCGCCTTGGCCGCGATGCCGCGGCCGGTGTTGACCGAGCCGGTGAAGCTGATCGCCGCGATCGCGGGATGATTGACCATCGTCTCGCCGACGACCGAGCCGCGGCCCATCACCAGATTGAACACTCCCGGCGGAATCCCCGAGCGCGCGATGATGTCGGCGACCGCCCAGGCGCAACCCGGGACGAAGTCGGCAGGCTTGAACACGACCGTGTTGCCGTAGGCGAGCGCAGGGGCGATTTTCCACGCCGGAATCGCGATCGGGAAATTCCACGGCGTGATAATGCCGATGACCCCGATCGGCTCGCGCGTCACCTCGACTTCCACGCCGGGCCGTACCGAAGGCAGCTTCTCGCCGGCCATGCGCACGACCTCGCCGGCGAAAAAGCGGAAGATCTGCCCCGCGCGCGTCGCTTCGCCGACGCCCTCGGGAAGCGTCTTCCCCTCTTCGCGCGAGAGCAGGCGGCCGAGCTCATCCTTGCGGGCCAGAATCTCGCTGCCGATCTTGTCGAGGCTGTTCGCGCGCTCCTGGATCGAACCTGTCGCCCACGCGGGAAACGCGCGTGCAGCGGCCGCGATCGCCCGTGTCGCTTGGCGTGCAGCGGCCGCGATCGCCCGTGTCGCTTGCTCGGCGTCGGCTTGCGCGTATTCGCCGATCACGTCGGCGAGATTCGACGGATTGCGATTGGCGGTAACCGACGCACCGGCGATCCACTCGCCGGCGATGTAATTGTTGTAGGTTTGCATGTTGTGATTCCGCTGGAACAAAATGCCCCTTCGGGGCATTCTGGAATGTGGCGGAGAGAGAGGGATTCGAACCCCCGTTAGGTTGCCCTAAACCTGATTTCGAGTCAGGCGCCTTCGACCACTCGGCCATCTCTCCACTTGATCTCGCATTTTATCATAGCGAGAGCGGCCACTAACCTCCTGAAAAATTGTCGGCGAACTTCCGCGGGCTTCTCGTTTGCCGGAGAATAGCGGCACCATTGCCCAGCCGAATGCCGAAAGTGAACGCCGCATCGCCGCAAACCCTCACGTTCCTTTTTACCGACATCGAGGCCAGTACCCCGCTCTGGGACAGCCGGCCGGTCGCGATGCATGCTGCGACGGAGCGTCACAATGCGCTGCTGCGCGAAGCAATCACGGCTTACGGAGGCAATGCATTCCGTGTCGTCGGCGACGCGTTCTGCGTGGCGTTCTCGGACGCGACCTCTGCCACCCTCGCAGCGGTCGACGCCCAGCGCGCTCTTGGTGAGCAAGCTTGGGGCGATGCGCCGATCCATGTGCGCATGGGGCTCCATTCGGGCGCGGTCGACATGGCGGAGGACGAAATCTTCCGCGGTCCCTCGCTGGCGCGAGCTGCGCGCGTGATGGCGGCAGCGCATGGCGACCAGATACTTGCCACCGCCGCGACAGTGGCGCTCCTCGACCGGAAGCTGCCGGCGGGCGGTGCGCTAAGCGATCTTGGCGATCACACCTTGCGCGGGTTTGCGCGCCCCGAACGGCTCTACCAGCTTGTCGTGCCGGGCTTGCGCTCCGAATTCCCGCCGATCCGCACGCAGGAAGCGCTGCGCACGAACCTGCCTCCGGCACTGACGAGCTTCGTCGGACGCGGGCAGGCGCTGGCGCAAGTCCGCGAAGCGGCGCGCAAGTCGCGGCTGGTCACGCTGATCGGTTCGGGCGGGACTGGCAAGACACGCCTGGCGATCGAGGCGGCCAGCGAGCTGACCGGCATGTTCGACGATGGGGTTTGGCTCGTGGAACTCGCGTCGGTGGCCGACGCGGCGCTTGTCGCGCAAGCAATCGCGAGCGCGCTCGGCGCGCGCGCAGAAGGCGACGTGCCGCCGCTGACCCTGATCGAAGCCACACTGCGCGGCAAGCGCGCGCTGCTGCTGCTCGACAATTGCGAGCATGTCATCGATGAGGCCGCGAAGGCCGTGCAGGCGCTGCTGCGCGCGTTGCCTCAAGTGCACGTGCTCGCCACGAGCCGAGAGGCGCTCGGCGTAGAAGGCGAGAGCGTGTACCGCGTGCCATCGCTGACGATGCCGCGTGCCGAAGAGGTGGAGGCAGCCGCGGATGTTAGCGCGAGCGAAGCGGGCGCGCTGTTCGTCGAGCGGGCGCGCGCGGTCGCCCCGGCGTTTGCCCTGACAGAAAAGAACGCCGCCGCGGTAGCGCGGATTTGCCGACGCCTGGACGGCATCCCACTCGCGATCGAGCTTGCCGCCGCCCGGCTCACCGCTCTGTCGGCGGACGAGCTCGCGCGGCGCGTCGATGATCGCTTCCGCCTGCTCACCGGTGGCCTGCGTACCGCATTGCCGCGCCAGCGCACGCTGCGCGCCCTGGTGGACTGGAGCTACGAGCTTCTGTCTCCGGACGAGCAGACGGTGCTGAATACGATGGCGGTTTTCAGCGGCGTCTTCTCGCTCGACGCTGCTGAGAAGGTCTGCACTGCCGATGCCTTGCGCGAGACGAATGTTCTCGACGTCATCGAGCATCTCGTGGCCAAGTCGCTGCTGATTGCCGAGCAACAACACGAGACCGAGATGCGCTACCGCCTGCTCGAGACCATCAGGCAATACGCGGGCGAGAAACTGGCGGAATCCGGGCAGGCCGACTCGGCGCGGCGGCGCCATTTCGCGTACTTCCTCGACCTTGCTGAAACCGGCGCCGATGCGCTGCGCGGACCGTTGGCACTCGAATGGCTCGACCGGCTCGAAGCGGAGCACGACAACCTTCGTGCCGCCCTCGATTGGTCCGGCGACACCGCGCCCGCCGACTACGCCAGGCTCGCCGGCGCTTTGTGGGAATTCTGGGACACCCGCGGGCATTTCACCGAGGGTTGGGCGCGGCTCGAGCGCGCGCTGACCGCGCACCAGGCGCGCGACGACGCGCGTTTCAACGTATTGATCGGTGCGGGAGTCCTTGCCTATCGCCTCGACTACACGCAGCGCAGCGACGATATCCTTGGTGAGGCAATCACGCTGGCACGGAGACTTGGCAATGCCCGTAGCGAAGCCGAAGCGACGCTCTTCCAGGCGTACGATCGGAGCTGGCAGGGCGCCGACGCTGTCGAGCCGCTTGCCCTTCGCGGACGGGCTCTCGCCCAATCGGCCGGCGACCTGCCGATTGAGGGGTTCGCGCTCCTGATGCTCGGCCGAGCCGCCAGGCTCCGGGGCCAGTACGCCAAGGCGCGAATCCTGTTTCTCGATAGCGCGAGACTCTACGGTAATGCCCGGCGCGTGGTCGGCACCCCGCTTGCGATCCAGTACGCGGGCGCGTGTGCTCTCGACCAACTCGATTTCACGGCCGCACGGCGGCTGCTCGACGACGCATTAGTCCAGCATCGACGCTTCGGCAACGTACATGACGCGGCGACCACGCTGGGTCTGCTGGGAAAACTAGCACTGAACGAACACCGGCTGGACGAGGCGCGCGCACAATCCGCAGAGAGCCTGCGCGTTTTTCGCGCGCTACACGATCTGAATTGCGGAGCGCACGCAGCGGAAATCCATGCGACCGTGCTCTGCGCAATGGGCGAGGCGGCGGCGGCGCTCCCACACGCGGAATCCGCCGCGACAACCTATCGCGAACTCGGCTTTCCTCACTCGCTGGCGCACGCCCTCTGCACGCTGGGATGCGTTCATGCCACGCTGGGCGGGCTCGACGCCGCGCGGCGTGCGCTTTTCGACGGCCTCATCGAGCAGCAGCAAGCACATCGCGACACCGCGTTGCCCGGGTTGCTCGAGGCGATCGCAGGGATGTATCCGGCCGCGCCCGTCGCGCCGCAACTGCTGGGCAGCGCGGCGGCGCTGCGCGAGCAATGGAACGTCGCCGTCTTCCCGGCCGAGCGCGAGGAGTACGAAAGCCGGCACGCGGCCGTGCGCGCGAAGCATGCGGCCGTCGATTTCGACCGTGCGCTCGCGACCGGGCGCGCGCTGACGCGCAACGAGACCATTGAGAGCGCGTTGGCGCTGTTGCAGAACATCGGGTCCGCAGCAGACGAAGGCGGAGGCCCAGCGGTTATTAAGCGCCCGGCTTAACCCGCGTTAACTCAGGTCCTCGCGGCGAGGCCCTGCAGATCTACGGCTTCAGCAAGCGCTCCTGGAAGAATACGATCATTGCGTAGAAAAGATAATCCGCGTTCACCTTGCGTGCGAAGCCGTGTCCTTCGTTTTCGGCGAGCAGATACCAGACCGGCACGCCGTTCTTCCGCACTGCGGCCACGATCTGCTCGGCCTCGGTATAGCGGACGCGGGGATCGTTTCGGCCCGCGACGACAAATAGCGGCGCCTTGATCTTCTGCGCATTGTTGACCGGCGATATCCGGGTGAGGAATTCACGCATTGCCGGGTCGCGCTCGTCGCCGTATTCCACGCGGCGGAGATCGCGTCGATAACTCTCGGTGCTCTCGAGGAACGACACGAAGTTCGCGATGCCGACGACGTCGACGGCTCCGGCGATACGCTCGGGAAAGTTGGTCGCCACGCCGAGGACCATATAGCCGCCGTAGCTTCCGCCTTCGACGAGGACGCGATCGGCATCGAGGTCCGGTTGGGTGCGTATCCAGTCGAGTAGCATGCCGATGTCCCTGACCGAATCCTCGCGCTTCGTCCCGTTGTCCAGCGCGACAAAAGTCTTCCCGTAACCCGTTGAGCCGCGCACGTTGGGCTCGATCAATGCGATGCCGAGCTCGTCGATGAAGTAGTTCCAGCGGCCGATGAATCCGGGGCGTGCCTGCGCTTCCGGACCGCCGTGGATCATCACGATGACCGGCCGCTTGCCGCTGAATCGCGCCGGCGGCCGGGCGAGAAAGCCGTTGATGACCCGCCCATCGAAGCTTTTCCAGGCGATGGGCTCCATGCTGCGGAAGCTCGAGGCGTCGAGGCCCGCGACCTTGTCCTCGGTCCAGCGTTCGACGCGATTGCTACGCACATCGACCGTGTAGGCATCGCTGGGGCTTTGCGCGCTGGCGATGGTCACCGCGAGATCGCGCGAATTCTGGTGCCACGTGGGTCGTCCAACCGTGCCGACCGGTAGCTGCGGCCGCGCCAGCGCGCGACGAGTGTCGGCGTCGTAGAGCCGCAGCACCCCGACGCCGGCTTCGTTGGTGATCACGGCGAGTATGCGACCGTCGGGCGAAAGCGCAATGTCCTCGACGTCCCAATCTCCGCCTTCACCGAAGTATTCGAGCTTTCCGGTCGCTAGGTCGAAATATGCGAGCTTCCTGAATTCGCCGTCGCGGTCGGTGGCAAGAAACAGTCCCTTGCCGTCACGCGCGAAGTTGAGCGCCACCGAGGCGACCCGCTGCGTGGAAGTTTCGCCCTCGGACGGCAGCACCCGCCGGCGCGCGCCGGTGGCGAGGTCCATCGTCCAGACATGGGTTTCGTTGACCGACTTGAATTCGATCAAGGCCATTCTCTTGTCGTCGAAGGAAAACGAAAAGTCGCCCCAGCCTGTTCCCGGCAGTCTCGCCACGTCGCGCGATTTTGTCGGCTCCAGCGGATCGAGCAGCGTCAGGTCCGTCATCAGATTGTCGCGTTTGCCCGTCGCATCGACATCGGTCGACGCGACCAGCAAATAATCACGCGCATGCGTAAAACTCGCCGCGTCGTGCTTGCGACGCGGGTCGGTCAGGAGCTCGGGTGTCGCGGTCGCGGCATCGAGCCGATAGAGTTGCCGTTGCTCGTTGCCGCCCGTGTCGCGGGCGAAGACGAGCACGCCGGGTTTCTTCGCGAGATAGGCACCAAAGCGCACCGGCTCGGAGAAGGCCGTCAATTGTTCGGGTTCGCTCCCGGGCGCGGCCACCCGATGCAATTGCGTGACGTTGCCGGCACGGCGCGCCACGATCAATTCGCGCCTTTCGGGATGCCAGCTCACGATGGTGGCCGGCTTGAATTCCGTATACGGCGCAACCTTCGCTGCCAGAGCGGCCGGTATCGGCGGAATGCCTTCCGCCTTCAGGTTGCTGTCGGGCGCGACGAAGTCGGCGGCAAACGACAGGGACGCCGCAACCAGCGCGACGACGAACGGAGCTACGAGGCGAAGGAAATGCATGCGGCTGGAGAGGAAGACCCCGGCCTGATCTCGAGTCAGGCTTACGAGCCTTTGACGGTCTCTCCGAAGCCGTCAATTGTAGCATCGGCGCGTCTGATACTTCTTGTCAGTCCGATTCTTCTTGTAATTCCTACATGCTCGAGAGGGGCCGACGCGAGTCGATATCGCTTGCGATGAAAACGCAGGCGCCACAGAATGCCTAGCACCGGGAATCAAGCGGTTGATCCCGTGTCGCGGCATGGCATGGATCATGCGTCGGCGCCGTGCACGCGATTGGCCCACCGGTCGATGGTCGAACACAGGCGACCGCATGGCACAGGTCTTCTCTCCGGCGGCGGTTCTCGGCTTCAAGCTGCTCTGGCTCGGCGTCCTCGCCGCGCTCGTCGCGGCGGTCGTCGTCTACCGCGTCAACGCCCGAACGGATGCCCCCGCGTTTGCCGCGATCGAGCAGCCCGTGCCGTTCAGCCACAAGCATCACGTCGGCGACGACGGGATCGACTGTCGCTACTGCCACATTTCGGTCGAGACATCCGCGTTTGCGGGCATTCCTCCGCTGGCGACGTGCATGAGCTGCCACTCGCAGCTTTTCAGCGATGCGCCGGTGTTCAAGCCGCTCGTCGACGCTTATCGCACGGGCGCCGCGCTTTCCTGGTCGCGCGTGCACGACCTGCCCGATTTCGTCTACTTCGATCACAGCATCCACGTCAACAAGGGCGTGGGCTGCTCGACCTGCCACGGCCCGGTCGACATCATGCCCCTGACCTGGCGCGTCGCGTCGCTCGACATGCAATGGTGCCTCGACTGTCATCGCGCGCCGGAGAAATATCTGCGGCCCGCCGATCGCATCTTCGACACGCGCTGGGAGCCGCCGGTCGATCAGATCGCGCGCGGCAATGCGCTCAAGCGCTCCTATCACATTCGCACCGAGCGCCATCTCACCATGTGCTCGACGTGCCATCGCTAGCCGCATGAATACGGATTCCGGTTCATTGCCGCCGAATTCCGCGACATCCGCAGCGAAAGGCAACGCGGCGCGCGCGCGCTTCTGGCGAGGCCTCGACGAGCTCGAAGGTCGCACGACCGAAGACGTCCAGTCCGCGAGCGAGCCGGTCCTGTGGCAGCGGCGCGAGTTCATGAAGCTCATGGGCGCGTCGCTCGCCTTGGCGGGAACATCGGCCTGCTCCAGAACCCCACTGGAGAAGATCGTTCCCTATCGGCAGGGGCCTGCCCAGACGACCTACGGCAAGCCCGTGTTCTACGCATCGGCGATCGCCCGCGACGGATACGGCGCGGGCGTTCTGGTCGAGACCAACATGGGGCGTCCCACCAAGATCGAAGGCAATCCTCTGCACTCGGCGAGCCTTGGCGCAACGGACATCTTTGCGCAGGCCGCCGTGCTCGAGCTATGGGATCCGGACCGGTCGAAGACGGTCCTGCACGACCGGTCGATCGCGACCTGGGAAGGCTTCCTCGTCGACTTGCAGTCGAGGCTGCGCGGCTTACCCGGCGGCGAGGGCTTGGGCATTCTCACCGAAACGGTAACCTCACCCGCGCTGCACGCGCAACTGCGCGCCGTGCTCGCCAAATACCCGCGCGCGCGGTGGCACCACTATCAGCCGCTCAACCGCGATAATGTTTATGACGGCAGCCGGCTCGCGTTCGGCGAGCCGCTGGAGCCGCGTTATCGCTTCGCCGCCGCGCGCATCGTCGTCGCCTTCGATGCCGATTTCGCCGGATCGATGCCCGGCTGCGTCCGTTATGCGCGCGACTTCGCCGATGCGCGCAGGATGGGTCGTGCTTCGCGCATGAGCCGGCTCTATGTCGCGGAAGGGACGCCCAGCGTGACCGGTGCGATCGCCGACCACAAGCGCGTCAACCGCACGAGCGACATCGCCGGGCTCGTCGACGCGCTCGCCGGCCGCATCGGCGGCGTGCTCGATGCGGAAGGGGCGCCTGCGGTCGCCGATCCGTGGCTCGACGCCGTCGCCGCCGATCTCCTGCAGCATCGCGGCGCGTCGATCGTCGTCGCCGGCGACCGCCAGCCCCCGTGGGTGCATGCGCGCGTCCACGCGATCAACCAGGCGCTGGGGAACCTCGGCAAGACGGTCGAGCTCGCCGCACCGGTCGCGTTCGACACAAGCGGCGAGCTCGCGTCGCTGCAGGCTCTCGCATCGGCGATGGCCGCCGGCAAAATCGACTCGCTCCTTATCCTCGGCGGCAACCCCGTCTACAACGCACCCGCCGATCTCGCCTTCGGCGATACGCTCGCGCGCGTCGCGTGGAAGGCGCACTTGAGCCTGTACGACGACGAGACGTCGTTCCGCTGCAGTTGGCATATCCCCGCGGCACATGTCCTGGAAACCTGGGGCGACGTTCGCGCCTTCGACGGCACGGTGACGATCCAGCAGCCCTGCATCGCTCCGCTCTACGACGGCCGGTCTGCGCACGGAGTCCTCGCCGCGATTGCGGGCGGCATTGCCCGGCCGGCGCACGATGTCGTGCGCGAATTCTGGCAACGCAGTCGCAACCGAAGCGACTTCGAAGCCGTTTGGCACGATGCCTTGCGGCGCGGCGTCATGGAAGCAGAAGCGCCATCGCTGCGTACTCCAACGGTAAGGCACGCTTTCCCCGTGCCGGCATCGACGCCTGCCGCCGGCATCGAGCTCGTCTTTGCCGCCGATCCGACGCTGGGTGACGGCCGGCACGCGAACAACGCCTGGCTGCAGGAGCTTCCCAAGCCGCTGACGACGCTGACCTGGGACAACGCGGCGCTGCTTTCGCCCGCGCTCGCGGAGCGCCTGCAGATCGCGAACGAAGAGGTCATCGAGGTCTCCGTCGCCAGCCGGAGCATCAAGCTTCCCGCGTGGATCGTGCCCGGCCACGCCGATCGATCGCTGACGGTCTACCTCGGCAACGGGCGCTCGCGCGCCGGCACTGTCGGGAACGGCATCGGCGTCGATGCGTATCCGTTGCGCACGTCGACGCATTTCTGGATGTCCGATGGCGTATCCGTGACGAGAACGGGGACGCGCTCCGCGCTCGCCACGACGCAACAGCACCACCGCATGGAAGGACGCGACCTCGTGCGCCTGGTCACCCGCGATCAGGTCGCACGCTGCGAGGAATCCACCTGCGCCCCGGGGCACGAGAGCGATCCCAGGCAATCGCTTTATCCCGCGTTTACCTACGACGATTACAAATGGGGCATGAGCGTCGATCTCTCGAGCTGCATCGGCTGCGCCGCCTGCACCATCGCCTGTCAGGCGGAGAACAACATTCCAGTCGTCGGCAAGAAGGAGGTCCGGCGCGGCCGCGCGATGCACTGGATTCGGGTCGATCGCTATTACGCGGGCGGCCGCGATAAGCCGCGCACGGTGTTCCAGCCGGTCCCGTGCATGCAATGCGAGCACGCGCCGTGCGAGGAGGTGTGTCCGGTCGAGGCGTCCGTCCACGACGCCGAGGGCTTGAACGTCCAGGTCTACAACCGCTGCATCGGGACGCGTTTCTGCTCGAACAACTGCCCCTACAAGGTGCGCCGCTTCAACTTCTTGCACTATGCGCGCGACGAGCCCGGCCTCGCTGCGCAACGCAATCCGGAAGTGACCGTGCGCATGCGCGGGGTCATGGAAAAGTGCACCTACTGCGTGCAGCGCATCGCGACCGCGCGCATTCTCGCCGACCGGGAGAATCGGCGCATCGCCGACGGTGAGGTCGTCACCGCATGCCAGGCGGTTTGTCCGACGCGGGCGATCGTATTCGGAGACCTGAACGATCCGGCCAGCGAAGTGAGCAAGCGCAAGGCGTCGCCATTCGACTACGCCTTGCTGGCCGAGCTCAACACGCGGCCGCGCACCACGTATCTCCCCAGGATCAGCAACGAAATTCCAGGGCTCGAGGCGACATGATGCCTGCCCGTTACCGCCAGCGACCGGTACGGGCTGGCATGCCGCGCGGAGTATTCGAATGATCAGCGAAAGCGCGCTGGCAGCGACCCCGGTCCTGCGCGGCCATTACACCGATGCGGCGATCACCGACAAGATCGCCGACATCGTCCTCACCCGGCCGGCGCATCCGGGCTGGATCGCCGGCATGGCGATCGCCGGAGCGTTCACGTTGCTGTTCCTGGTCGCGGTCAGCTATCTCTTCGCCCGGGGCGTCGGCATCTGGGGCAACAATCAGCCGGTCGCGTGGGCCTTCGACATCACCAACTTCGTGTGGTGGATCGGCATCGGGCACGCCGGCACGTTCATCTCGGCGTTTCTGCTGTTGCTGCGCCAGAGCTGGCGCACATCAATCAACCGCTTCGCCGAAGCGATGACGATCTTTGCGCTCGCGATGGCGGCGCTGATGCCGATCCTGCATCTCGGGCGGCCGTGGTTCTTCTACTGGCTCATCCCGTATCCGAGCATCATGAACCTGTGGCCGCAATGGCGCAGCCCGCTCGTGTGGGACATCTTCGCCATCGGCACCTACATCATCGTCTCGATCCTGTTCTGGTACATGGGACTGGTGCCCGATCTCGCGACCTTGCGCGACAGCGCCCGCAAGCGCTGGCAGCAGATCGCGTACGGTCTGCTCGCGCTGGGCTGGCGCGGCGAGGCGCGGCACTGGCACCGCTTCGATACCGCGTATCTGCTGCTGGCGGGCCTGGCGACGCCGCTCGTCATCGCGGTAAGCAGCGTCGTCTCGCTGGATTTCTCGGTAGGCAACACGCCCGGCTGGCACTCGACGATCTTCCCGCCGTACTTCGTCGCCGGCGCGCTGTTTTCCGGATTTGCGATGGCGCTGACGCTGTGCGTCCCCTTGCGCGCGGTATTCGGACTCAAGAGCTTCATCACCGAGCGCCACCTGGACAATATCGGAAAGCTGATGCTGGTGTGCAGCCTGGTCGTCACCTACAGCTATCTCGTCGAGGCGTTCATGGCGTTCTACAGCGGCGACCGCTTCGGGATCGCCATGATCGAGAATCGTCTGCACGGTCCCTATGCGCCCGTTTACTGGTCGGTCGTGCTGTGCAACACCGTCGTGCCGCAAGCGCTGTGGTTCGCACAGGTTCGCGCGAGCCCGGCATCGCTGTTCGTTATTGCGATCGTGGTCAATGTCGGCATGTGGCTGGAACGCTTCATGATCATCGTGACGAGCCTGCATCGCGACTATCTGCCTTCGGCCTGGGGCATGTTCTACCCGACGTTCTGGGACTTGGCGACGCTCGCCGGATCGCTCGGCTGCTTCGCGCTGCTGTTTCTGGTGTTCCTGCGCGTGCTGCCCGCCATCTCCATCGCCGAGATGCGGAAGCTCGCGCGCAAGAAAGCCGATGCGTATGCGTAGAGACGCGGACACCTACGGGATCATGGCGGAATTCGCTTCACCGCAGGCGCTGCTGACGGCCGTCGCACGCTGCCGCGAAGCGCGGTATCGGGACATCGAGGCGTACACCCCGTTCCCGGTCGAAGGGCTTGCCGAGGCGCTTGGCTTCGCGCGCAATCGCGTACCGCTGCTGACGCTGATCGGCGGGATCCTCGGCGGGGCAGGCGCGTATTTCATGCAGTGGTACAGCGCCGTCATCGACTATCCAATCAATGCCGGCGGGCGAGGGCTGCATAGCTGGCCCGCGTTCATCGTGCCGACCTTCGAGCTCGCCATTCTTGGCGCGGCGCTCGCGGCATTCTTCGGCTTTATTCTGTTGAACGGCCTGCCCCGCCTGCACCATCCGGTGTTCAACGCGCCGGACTTCGATCTCGCGTCGAAGAGCCGTTTCTTTCTGTGCATCCGCTCGTCCGACCCCCGCTTCGATGCGGCGGCGACCGAGCGTTTGCTGCGCGAGTTGCAACCGGTGCGCGTGATGCGCGTCGAGGGGTGATCGCGATGCCGATGTCCATTCTGCATTCTCCGCGGCGCGCTGGGTTCGCCAGCCTCAGCTTGTTGCTGCCGCAATGGCTGCGAATCGCGCGCCTGCTGACGCTGGCGTTCGCTCTCGGCGGTTGCGAGAAAACCTTCGAGAACATGTACGACCAATCGAGGTACAAACCGCTTGCGCCGAGCCCGCTGTGGGCCGACGGCCGGTCGTCGCGCGTACCGGTCGGCGGAACCGTCGCGCATAGCGAAGGCAGCTTGGCGGATAGCTCCAGCGGCCGTCTCGGTTTCGTCGCGATCGAGCCCGAGCAGCCGTCGCGTGACGACAAGGCGCAGCGCTCGACATGGACATTTGCTTTGCTCGAACGCGGGCAGCAACGCTTCGGGATTTTCTGCGCGCCTTGCCACGGCGATGCGGGCGATGGCGATGGCATGATCGCGCGACGCGGCTTCCCGCCTTCTGCGTCCTTCCACATCGACCGGCTTCGCAATGCCAGCGACGAGCATCTCTATGCGGTCATCACCCGCGGCTACGGCGCGATGTATTCTTTCGGCGCGAGCGTCCCGCCCGATGACCGGCGCGCGATCGTCGCGTACATTCGCGCGCTGCAATTGAGCCGGAATGCGAGGCTCGCCGATCTTCCGGCCGATGCCAGGCTAGCGCTGGAGCAAAGTCCTCGATGATCCCCGATCTTGCCGACCCGCGCCTCCGCCGCGCTGCGCTCATGGTCGGCGGCGTCGCCGCCCTCGTAGCGGTGCTCGCGTGGCGACTGGACATGGCGCGATTTTTCCAGTCGTGGCTCCTTGGCTGGCTCTTTATTCTCGGCATCGCGCTCGGGGCGCTCGTAAATGTGATGATCCACGAGCTGACCGGCGGTGCCTGGGGCTTCGCCGTCCGCCGGCCGCTGGAAGCAGCGATCGGGACCCTGCCCGTCGTCGCGGCGCTCGGGCTGCCGCTTGCTTTGGGTCTCGCCGAGCTTTTCCCATGGGCGCGACCCGGCGCGACCGAGGCTGTTATCACCGCCAAGCGTTGGTATCTCAACCCGATGGCATTCGAGCTCCGCGCGCTCGCGTACTTCGCGCTCTGGATCGCGCTCGGCGTTGCGCTGCGGCGTTTCTGGCGCAGAGGCGAAACCAACGCCGCGGCCGCGCCCCACGCGCGGCTCCGCGCACTCTCGATTGTCGGCCTGCTTGTGTACGCGTTGACGATGACGCTCGCCGCGGTCGACTGGATCATGTCGCTCAGCGCCGAATGGTATTCGACAACCTTCGGATTGCTGATCATGGTCGGACAGGCGCTGTCGGCGTTCGCATTCGCGGTGGCCTGTTCCGTGCTCGGAGGAAGCCTTCGCGGAAGCGCGGCGGAAGGCGCGCGCACGGCGCAGGACCTGGGCAACATACTGCTGACCTTCGTCATGCTCTGGGCGTATCTTGCGTTCACGCAGTTTCTCATCATCTGGGCCGCCGATCTTCCCGCCGAGATCGGCTGGTACGCGGTGCGCTCGCAACCCGCGTGGCGATGGCTGGCCATCGCGGTACTGGTCTTCCAGTTTGCACTGCCGGTCTTCGCGATGCTGTTTCGCTCCTTCAAACGCGAGCCGAGGCGCCTTGCCTGGCTGTGCGCCGTGGTGTTGATCGCCCACTGGGCGGAGTTGCTGTGGTTGATCGAACCGCTGTTTCGCGGCGATGACGTTCCAGTGCATTGGATGGACGCGGTTGCACTCCTCGCCGTCGGCGGCCTGTGGCTCGCCCGATTCTTGTTCCTCTATGCCGAGCCGCCGGTCGTTCCTACACCGGCCGCACCTCGGCTTGCCGATCATGGTTGAAAAAACCGCCACGCCGGCCGAAGTCAGAACCTACGAGCCGGACGTGATCGATGCCAAGCGCATCGTCGCCGCCGCGCTGATCGTCGCCGCGATCGTCGCCGGCTGCGCCTTCGCGATCGCCTGGCTCGACCGCGGCTTCGCCCACGGCTACGGTCGCGAACCCCCTGTGCCGCGATTGCTTCAGCCGCCCAAGGTCGAGGGCCCGACGCTGCAGCCCGATCCGAAGTCCGAGCTCGAAGCCTACCGCGCGTCGCAGGAAAGTCTGCTTCACGCGTATCGCTGGGTCGACCGGCCGCGCGGCGTCGTGCAGATTCCCATCGAGCAGGCGATGCGGCTCACCGCCGAGCGCAACGGCGTGCCGGGAGGCGCCCAGTGAACGCAATTCTCCTACCCTTCGTTGCGCTCGGTTTCGCGCTGTCGTTCGCGAGCGCAGGTAACGAGCCGCCGGCGCAGCCGCGGCTTGCCGAGGTCGGCTTCGATCAGCACTTGGGCGCAGTGCTGCCGCTCGATTCGCGCTTCACCGATGAAAGCGGCGCCAGCGGGCCGCTGTCGCAATATCTGGCGGCGCGCCCAACCGTGCTCGTTCTGGGCTATTACGAGTGCCCCAACCTTTGCAGCGCGGTTCGCCAATCGCTCGTGCAGAGCTTGCGCGCCATCGATCTCGAGCCGGGCTCGCAGTACGACGTCATCGCGGTCAGCATCGATCCGGCCGAAAACGCCGCTGCGGGGGTGCGCGCGCGCTCCGTGGCGTCGACCGGAGGCGCGCAGAGCGATGGCTTGCGCGGCTGGCAGTTTCTCACCGGACCGGCCGGCGCGGCCGCGGATCTGGCACGAAGCGTCGGCTTTCGCTACACCTACGACGCCGAGCAGCGCCAGTTCGTGCATCCGGCAGGCATCGTGATCGTCACGCCGCGCGGCAGGATCGCGCGCTATTTCTTCGGCGTCGCGTATCCACCTGCCGAATTGCGGCAGAGCCTGCTCGAAGCGGGAGAGGATCGCATCGCTTCGCCGGTCCGCGCGCTGCTCCTCCTCTGTCTGCACTACGATCCGGCGACCGGGAAATATTCGGCGACCATCGAGTCGGTCGCGCGCGCAGTGGGTCTGGCGACCGTAGCCGCGCTCGCCTTGCTCATCGTCGCGCTTCGCCGCCGTGAGCGGAAAACGCGCCCGCCGGTGGCGCCGTGAAGCTGCCGTTTCTTCCCGAGGCGGCATCGACGCTCGGCGAAAGCGTCGACACGCTCTTCGCCGCCGTGGCGCTGGTGACGGGCGTCGTCGCACTGACGGTCGTCGCATTGCTGGTCGTGTTCGCGCTCAAGTACCGGCGCGGAAGCCGCGCCGATCGCAGGCGCGCGCCGGAGGCGATCCGGCTGCACACCCAGCGGCGCCTCGAGATCGCCTGGGTCGGTATCCCGATGCTGGTCTTCAGCGCTGCCTTCGCCTGGGCTGCCGCGCTTTATTTCGATCACGCGGCGCCGCCTGACGGCGCGTTGGAGATCGCGGTCGTTGCGAAGCAGTGGATGTGGAAGCTGCAGCACGCAACCGGGCAACGCGAAATCGACGAGCTGCACGTCCCGGTCGGCATTCCGGTAAAGCTCGTGATGACCTCGCAAGACGCGATCCACAGCTTCTACGTTCCGGCTTTTCGCCTCAAGCAGGACGTTCTTCCGGGGCGCTATACCGTCCTGTGGTTTACCGCGACGCATGCCGGCGAATATCATCTGTTCTGCGCCGAGTATTGCGGCACCGATCACTCGCGCATGATCGGGAGGGTCGTGGTACTCGATCCGGCGCAATTCCAGCGCTGGCTCGCCGCTAACGACGCGGAGCCGACGATGGCCGCGCGCGGCGAAGCACTCTTCGGAGCGTTCGGTTGCGGCGGCTGCCACGGCCCGGGCTCCGCGGTGCGCGCGCCTCCGCTCGAAGGGCTCTACGGCCGGCCCGTTGCTCTCGCCGACGGCAGGACCGTGACCGCGGATGAGCGCTACCTGCGCGATGCCGTTCTGCTGCCCGCCAAGGAAGTCGTCGCAGGCTACGCACCGGTCATGCCGTCGTTTTCCGGCCAGATTGCGGAAGGCGATCTACTCGACCTGATCGCCTACCTCAAAAGCCTTGGCGGCAGGGATCCGGCGCCACGATGACCGCCTCCGCCGCCTCCGCCTCCACCGCGCCCGCAGGTTACTTAAGCGCAGGCATGACGCTCTGGTCGTGGCTGTCGACCCACGATCACAAACGCATCGCGCTTCTCTACGCGATCTCCATCACCGCCTTCTTCTTCATCGGCGGCGCCGCCGCGACATTGCTGCGCATCGAGCTCGCGACTCCGGCAGGCGATGTCGTCTCGGCGGAGAGCTACAACAAGCTCTTCACCATGCACGGCGTCATCATGGTGTGGTTCTTCCTTATCCCATCGATCCCCGCGACGCTGGGCAACTTCCTCGTGCCACTCATGATCGGCGCGCGCGACCTCGCGTTTCCGCGCCTGAACCTGGCGAGCTGGTATCTCTATGTCGCCGGCGGGCTGTTCACGCTGGCCGCGCTCCTGCTGGGCGGCGTCGACACCGGCTGGACCTTCTATACGCCTTTTTCGACCCTGTACTCGAACACGCACGTGATCGCGGTGGTCACGGGCGTGTTCATCGCCGGCTTTTCGTCGATACTCACCGGACTCAATTTCATCGTCACCATCCACAAGCTGCGCGCACCGGGACTGACGTGGTTCCGCCTGCCGCTGTTCATCTGGGCGCAGTACGCGACCAGCGTGATCCTGGTCCTCGCCACCCCGGTGCTCGCGATGACGCTCACGCTGCTCGGCGTCGAGCGGCTCTTTCACGTCGGCATCTTCGACCCGGCGCTGGGCGGCGACCCGCTTCTGTTCCAGCATCTGTTCTGGTTCTACTCGCATCCCGCGGTCTACATCATGATTCTGCCGGCGATGGGCATCGTGAGCGAGATCATTGCCTGCTTCTCGCGCAATCGCGTATTCGGATACCGCTCGATGGCGTACGCGATCATCGCCATCGCGGTCGTCGGCTTCCTAGTGTGGGGGCATCACATGTTCGTCTCCGGCCAGTCGGTCTATGCGGGAATGATCTTTTCGCTCCTGAGCTTCGTCGTCGCGATCCCCTCGGCGATCAAGGTCTTCAACTGGACCGCGACGCTGTACAAAGGAACGATTTCCTTCGAGGCGCCGATGCTCTACGCACTCGGCTTCGTCGGTTTGTTCATGGTCGGCGGATTGTCCGGCCTCTTTCTCGCCGCGCTCGCCCTCGACGTGCACCTGACCGATACGTACTTTGTCGTCGCACATTTCCACTACATCATGGTTGGCGGCTCGGTTTCGGCCTACCTCGGCGGCATTCACTTCTGGTGGCCCAAGATCACGGGCCGCATGTATCCGCCGAAATGGGCGCAATTCGCGGCGGTGCTGCTGTTTCTCGGCTTCAACTTCACCTTTTTTCCGCAGTATCTGCTGGGCATCGAAGGGATGCCGCGCCGCTATCACGAATACGCGCCCGAGTTCCAGACGCTGCACGTGCTCTCGTCGGCGGGCGCGGTGATCCTCGCGATCGGCTACCTGCTGCCGCTCGTGTATCTGACGTGGTCGCTCGCCCGGGGCGAAAAAGCAAGCGCTAATCCGTGGGGAGCGACCGGGCTGGAGTGGACGGTCCCGTCTCCGCCATCGGTCGAGAACTTCGGAGAGCCGCCGATCGTGACTCAGGAGCCGTACGCGTATCCGCCGCACGGCGTATCCGGCGGCGCACGCCGGGCGGCAAGCACATGAGCAGCGCCGCTCGTGCGGAAGCAGCGAGGGCCTCCGGCGCCTTCAGCGACCGGGATCAGGAGCGCGAGGCTTGCGATCTCGGGATGTGGGTGTTTCTTACCACCGAAACGCTCTTCTTCGGCGTGCTCTTCTTCGGCTATCTCATGGCGCGCTTGCGCTTCCCGGAAGCCTTCGCGGCGGCCGGCCGCCATACGGACTTCGCGCTCGGAACGAGCAACACCGCCGTGCTGCTGACCAGCAGCCTCGCGATGGCGCTGGCGGTGCGCGCGGCGGCGATCAGGCGGCGCCGCTGGGCGGTGTTGCTGCTCGGCGCCACGCTGACGCTTGGCGTCGCATTCCTCGTGATCAAGGGCTTCGAGTACCGCGCGGAGTATCTCCAGCATCTCGTGCCCGGAGCGGGCTTCCACTTCGACGCGGCACAGCGCGACGCAGCAGAGCTCTTCTTCTGGCTCTATTTCGTGATGACCGGCATTCACGCCGTGCATCTGGCCATCGGCATCGCCGTCATCGGCGTCATCGCCGCGCGCGTAGGGTTCAGGGGGTTCGCGGCGCAGTCACCGCAGTCGGTCGAGATGGCGGGACTCTATTGGCACTTCGTGGACATCGTGTGGATTTTCATCTACCCGTGCCTCTACCTCATCGCCCGCTCATGAAAGCGCTCGCGCTGCGATCTCACCTCTTGGTCTGGCTTGCGCTGATGGCGCTGCTTGCGTTGTCCGCGGGCAGTTCGTTGTTGCCGCTGGGCGTGTTCAACCTTGTGAGCAATCTCGCGATTGGCATCGCCAAGGCTGCGCTGGTGCTCTACTTCTTCATGCGCATCGGGAAGAGCAGGCCGATCGTGCGCATCGCCGCAGCGGCGGGCATCGTGTGGCTCGCGCTGCTGTGCGGGCTCGCGTTGTCCGACGTTCTCTTCCGGACCGCGGGCAGCTGAAGCGTGCCGCGCCCGACCTACTTGCGAATGCGTTGAGGCCGCGCCTCCCCGGCCAGCGGGCCTCCGGCTTCGGCACCGGGTGGCGCGACCGGATCGAAGTCGGTCCATTGTCCATCGTGCCAATGGCCCTCGGCGGTCTCGATATCCTGCGCCCCGGATGCCTGTAGCACCTCGAGCGCGGTGGCACGCTGTTCCGGCTCGGGCGCGAACGCCGCCACTACGATGCCGCCGTGGCGAACTTCCGGCGGCGTCTCTGCGTAGGGGCGCGTTTCGGCGGGAGAATCTTCCATCTTGCCGAGCGCGCCGGCGAGAGCGCCCATGTAGGCTCCTATACCCCCTGCCGTCGGCACCGCGACCGTCCCCACGACCGGCGTCGCGGCAAGGCCGAGGCCGATGCCGACTGCGCCGCCGATCGCGGCCCCCGCCACCGCGCCGGTGCCCGCTGTCTCCGCGCCGGGCGATGCCTCGCGATCGCCACCGAGCACAGATTTGGCATGCTCCCCAGGGGGATTGACGAAGAATGAGCTTACTCGATCGCGAGCGAAGCCTTGACGCATGAGCTCCGCTATGGCCGCGTCCGCATCTGTTTGCTGTTCGAATCGGCCGGCGACGATGTTGGGCATTCGAGCCTCCTAAGCAGTGCTTTGCTCTTTATGGTATGCCGCAACGCCCGTGCCAATGATATGTTTTTCTTTGTGCCATAAGGGGTTACGTTGGGCAACGGCGAGCGTTTCCCGCGCTTGGCGGTAATTTGTCCCGCTCTCCCCGAGGCATGCGGTAAATCGTGCCGACTTTTTCCGGTCGAAGCCTCGGTGCGCATGGTTGTGAGGCGCCAGGTGTGCCGTAACGACCGTGGCACCGCCCGCGCAACGGCCGGGCATGCTTTGTGCAAGGTCCGTGGTGCAGGCCGGAGGTGCCGCAGAAGCGTTGCGCCTGTTGCAAAAGTTACATGCGGATCGAAAGGAGACCGACGTGCAGCTCACGAAAGGCAGCAGTCCGGCAACAATCAGCCCGAACATGGAAGAGATGCTCGAGGACATGAAGCACCCGCGGGCGCTGCAGAACGAAGGAATGAACAAACAAACAGGCGCTGGGCCGCCACCAACAGCCGGCGTGCCTAACACGCGAGGGTATCAGGAAGACCAACCGCGCGATGCGGCAAGCGCCACCTGCTGCGCGTTGCTCCGACCGCTTCCGCCGGAGCGCCAGCCAGGTCCGAAACCTCGCCGACGCACGCGCCATGCAGCAAACTCGCGTCTCCCGAAGCGATGAACCGCTGCGATGTTGGCATCCCGCGATCGATTTGCCCGTTGACCAGACCATGGTGAAGCCGAGCTGCCGAAGTCAGAGAAGCGCCGCGTCGAACTCGGTCTCGCGTTTCTGCGTATGCATTTACGCGGCGCTGGCGATCGCGCTTGCCGCTTGCTCGGTGCTGCCTACCGACTCGACGCTACCTCTCGGCGCGTATGCGGCCCGGCCCGAATCGGTAGCGCTGGCGAATCCGGAGCAGACCAAGCTCGGAAAGCAAATCGAACCGCGCGTCCGCGAACACGCCGGCATATCCGGGTTCCGCCTGATTTCGAGCGGCGTCGCCTGCTTCCGCGCCCGCATCGAAATGGCGGCAATCGCGGAAAAAACACTCGACGTCCAGTACTTCGCCATCCAGAGCGACGAGACCGGCCGGCTCTTCATCCAGAGCCTGCTGGATGCGGCCGACCGCGGCATCCGGGTGCGCATCCTGCTCGACGACAGCAATGCCGTCGGGCGCGACGCGGAAATCGGCGCGCTCACCGCGCATCCGAACATCGAGCTGCGCGTCTTCAATCCGTTCAGCTACCGGGGCCCGCTCGAATTCATGCGCGCGGCCGAGTTTGCGCTGAACGAGAAGCGGCTCACGTACCGGATGCACAACAAGCTGCTCGTCGTCGACAACGAGCTCGCGCTCACCGGTGGCCGCAATATCGGCGATGCCTATTTTGCCGCCAGCCAGACGATGGAATTCGGTGACTACGACCTGCTCATCGCCGGGCCGATGGTCAGGCAGCTGTCCGGCAGCTTCGATGCGTTCTGGAACAACAAGCTCGCGATTCCGCTGCAGAACCTGGTGGTGTTCAAGCCGACGAAGGAGCGGCTGGACGCCTACCGCGAATCCTTGCGCAACCACCATACGAAGATGGACGGCGGCACCTACACACGCCCCTTGAGCGACGGCGGACCGGTCGCAAATATCCTCTCCGGCAAGAGACCGCTGATCTGGGCGCGCGCCGAGGCCATCTACGACAGCCCCGAGAAGGCCAAGGCCGAATCCAGCGAGCAGGCGGGCAAGCTCGTGCGAGAGCGCATCGAGCGTGCCGTGACAGACGTCCGCTCGGAACTGCTGATCGCGTCACCGTATCTGGTCCCGGGCGGCGACGGCATGCGCTTGTTGACCGGTCTGCGCTCGCGCAACGTTCGCGTGCGCGTGCTCACCAATTCGCTGCAATCGACCGACGCCCCGATCACCTTTGCCGCGTATGGTCGCTATCGCGTGCCGATGCTCGAAGCCGGCATCGATCTCTATGAAGTGCGACCACAACTGGGTGAGCCGAATGTGCCGGGCGGGGGGTCGCTGAAGTCGAGCAGCTCGATCCCGTTTGCGCTGCACGCCAAGGTATTCGTGTTCGATCGCCGGCAGGTTTTCATCGGCTCGATGAATTTCGACGAGCGCTCGCGCAATCTCAATACCGAGCTGGGTGTCCTGCTCGACAGCCCAGAGCTAGCGAAGGAAATCGCGGAGCGATTCGAAGCCGCCGCACAACCGGCGAACAGCTATGTCCTGGCTCTCGGCCCACAAGGGGCCATGGGCAAGCCCACGCTGATATGGCGCACCGAGGAGAATGGCGCCGCGGTCACTTACGATACCGAGCCCCGCGTCGACCCGTGGCGCCGACTCAAGGTGCAGATGCTGACGCTCTTGCCGATCGAGAATCAGCTCTAGCCGGCTGGACGCTGCAGGCTAGAATAGCCGCGCTACTTTTTAGTTGGCGCGGTTTGCGACGTCGGCCCCATCTGCGGCGTCACAATCTTGCCTTTCGCTTTCTGCTCCGCAATGTAACGGGCGACGACTCGATCTTCGGCGCGCGCCTGGGCGGCTTTGACGGCTTCCGCGGCGGCAGCGTCTTTCGCCTTCTTCTCTTCCGCAGCGGCTTTCGCCGCATCGTCCATCGGCGGCGGAGGCGGGAGTTTCGCTACGGCCCAACCGAACATGCCGACGACGAGCGCGGCAGCGATAAGTGCGCGCAACGTTGTCATTGCCTCTTTCCTCCTCTGCGGTTTCCAGCTCATGCCGGCCGAATGCGCGCCGGCCGGGTGCGTGTTTCCAAAACTTCCGGCGGCACGGCGCTCGGATCCACGATTTTCTGAGGGGCGCGACCCGCAACCACGTCCTCGTACCAGCGCAGGTGATGGTGCTTCGCCCAGCTCTCGTCGACATAACCGTAGCGCATCGCCCGATAGGCGTCGATCATGCCGATCGTGCCGAGATAGATGTGAACCAGTGCCAACGCGATGGCAACGTAAGCTGCGACCATGTGCACGACATTCGCCGCCTGCATCGTGTAGCGCGTCTGATCGAAGTTCGGGAAGACGAGCACCAGTCCGCTGACCACGAGAAGGGTCGAGAGGACGACCAGGATGATCCAGAACACGAACTTCTCGCCGGCATTGAACCGCCCCGAGGGATGTTCGTGACCCTTGAAATATCCCTTGAGGTTCAGGAACCACTTGACGTCGTCGGCGCCGATGCCGTTGTCGCGGACGAACCGGAAGGCTAGGAACGGGATGGCGACGATCAGGATGGGACCGACGAAGTTGTGCAGGTTCTTGGACAGTATCGCGAGCCACGAGAAGAGCGTGTAACCGATCAGCGGCAGGAGCACCGACTTGCCGAGCGAGAGGATGAACCCCGTGATCGCCAGCGTGACCCAGGTGATCGCCATGAGCCAGTGCGCGTAGCGGTCCATGGGCGCAAAGCGCTCGATCAATCGCCCGTCTCGCTTTTCCTCCGGCGGAACGTCGAGCGGGCCGCGGATCAGATAGAACACGGCGAGGCCGAGGATCGCCAATGCGACGAGCATCCCGCCCCAGAATACGACCGGCACGCGTAGCGCCCGCCATGTCTCACCCTCAGGCTGGATGAGAATATTCGTCTCCCGCCCGCGCACCGTCGTCACTTGCGGTGCGCCAGAGCGCACTCCGCGCCATACCGGCGCGTTGTTGAGAGGTTGCGTGGTCTGACGCTGCGCCTCCGCGGCGGGCGAAGAGTTTTCCGGCGTCGGGGCAGGCGTCGGCATCTGTGTCTGCGCGTATGAAACGCTGGCCGCGGCGAACCAAACCGCAGCCACGACGAGCGAGGCCACGCGCACGATCGAAAAGCGCCGCATCAACGATCCGTAATCAACCATTCGCGACGTCTTGGGTTAGTTGGTGCGCTTGTACTCGTTCTGGCCCTGCGCCCGCGTCGCGACCGCGCGTTCCCAGGCCGCCTTGTCGCCGTTATACGGCGCGTTCTGATACGGCGGCGTGTCGGGCTTGCCCTGATAACTGCCCTGCTTGTAGTTGACCACCTGCGACCGCTCGCTGCACGCGGCAACGCCAAGGAGCAGCGAGCCGAGGACCATCAGTGCAGCGATCCTCGTCATGACTTGCCCCCGGGCGCCGCGGGTGCGGGCGCCGGCGCGGGCGGCGCGCCGGCCGCGACCGGCTGCGGCCGGCCGTAGGCCGAGTCCCAGCCCCACGGCACGCCGCCGCCGGAGACGGTTCCGCGCGCGGCGCGCAGCGTGACACGGTTGCGATAGATTTCGGAGATCACATCGCCGTCGCCGCCGAGCAACGCCTTGGTCGAGCACATCTCGGCACAGGCCGGAAGCTTGCCCTCGGACAGCCGGTTGCGGCCGTACTTCGCGAACTCCTCGGGCGATCCATCCTTTTCCGGACCGCCGGCGCAGAACGTGCATTTGTCCATCTTGCCGCGCACACCGAACGCGCCCGTCTGTGGAAACTGCGGCGCGCCGAATGGGCAGGCGTAGAAGCAATAGCCGCAGCCGATGCACAGATCCTTGTCGTGCAGCACGACGCCTTCCTCGGTGCGGTAGAAGCAATCGACCGGGCACACCGCCATGCAGGGGGCGTCGGAGCAGTGCATGCACGCCACCGATATCGAGCGCTCGCCGGGCACGCCGTCGTTGATGGTAACGACGCGGCGGCGGTTCACGCCCCAGGGTACCTCGTGCTCCTGCTTGCACGCGGTGACGCAGCCGTTGCACTCGATGCAGCGCTCGGCGTCGCACAGGAATTTCATTCTGGCCATGGTATCTGCCTCCTCCTCGTCACGCCTTGAGCTTCTCGACCTGGCACAGCGTCGTCTTGGTTTCCTGCATCATCGTGACCGAGTCGTAGCCATACGTCGTCGCGGTGTTGACCGCCTCGCCGCGCACGACCGGGGCCGCGCCCTCGGGGTAGTACTCGAGCATGTCCTTGCCCATCCACCAGCCGGAGAAGTGGAACGGGATGAACGTGGTTCCCGGACCGACACGCTCGGTGACCTGCGCCTTGACCCTGAGCTGCGCGCCGGTCGGCGTCTTCACCCACACGTACTCGCCGTCCTTCACGCCGCGGTCGTTGGCGTCCTTGGGGTTGATCTCGACGAAGTTCTCCTGCTGCAGCTCGGCGAGCCACGGATTCGACCGCGTCTCCTCGCCTCCGCCCTCATACTCGACCAGGCGTCCACTCGTCAGGATGAGCGGGAACTTCTCCGCGATCTTGTCTTCGACGTTCTTCTGCTGCACCGACTTGTACAAGGTCGGCAGCCGCCAGAACGCCTTCTTGTCGTCGTGGGTCGGGTATTTCGCGACGAGATCGGGCCGCGGCGAATATAGCGGCTCGCGGTGCTGCGGGATGCCGTCGGGGAAGTTCCAGACGATCGCGCGCGCCTTGGCGTTGCCGAAGGGATGGGCACCGTGCTTCATGGCCACCCGCTGGATCCCACCCGAGAGATCGGTCTTCCAGTTCTTGCCCTCGGCCTTCTTCTTCTCGTCCTCGGTGAGGTCGTCCCACCAGCCGAGCTTCTTCAGCAGCACGTGATCGAACTCGGGATAACCCGTCGTGAGCTCGGATCCCTTGGGATACGAACCGTCTTCCGCGAGCAGGTTGACGCCGTCACGCTCGATGCCGAAGTTGGCGCGGAAGCAGCCGCCGCCGTCCATGACGTGCTTCGACTCGTCATACAGGTTGGGCGAGCCGGGATGCTTGATCTGCGGCGTGCCATAACACGGCCACGGCAAGCCGTAATAATCGCCGTCGCAGGGTCCGCCCTTCGCGCGCAGCGTCTTCACGTCGAAGGTTGCCTGGTTCTTCATGTGCAGCTTCAGGCGCTCCGGCGACTGCCCGGTGTAGCCGATCGTCCATACGCTGCGATTGATCTCCTTCAGGATCGACTCTGGCGTGGGCTCGTCGAACTTAGCGTCACCGTCTGGCTTCGAGATCTCGAGGGTCTTCACGAACTCCTTATCGAAGCCGAACTTCTTGGCGAACTGGTACATGATCGCCTGATCGGTCTGCGACTCGAACAGCGGCGTGATCACGCGCTCGCGCCACTGCAGCGACCGGTTCGACGCGGTCACCGAGCCGGAGGTCTCGAACTGCGTGCACGCCGGCAGGAGGTAGACGCCGTCCTTGCGCACCATCGCCGCCATCGCCGCGGTCGCCGATGGATATGGGTCAATGACGACGAGCGTGTCGAGCTTCTTCATCGCCTCGACCATTTCCTTGCCGCGCGTCTGGCTGTTGGGCGCATGGCCCCAGTACACGACCGCGCGCAGGTTGTTGTCCTGGTCGATGAGCTCGTTCTTTTCCAGCACGCCGTCGATCCAGCGCGAGACGGTCATGCCGGGCTTTTCCATCATCGCCTGCGAGGCGAAGCGACTCTTGATCCAGTCGTAGTCGACGCCCCAGACCGCGGCAAAGTGCTTCCACGACCCGGTCGCGACGCCGTAGTACCCCGGCAGCGAGTCGGGATTGGGGCCGACGTCGGTCGCGCCCTGCACGTTGTCGTGGCCGCGGAAGATGTTGGCGCCACCGCCCGACACGCCGATATTGCCCAGCGCGAGCTGCAGAATGCACGACGCGCGCACCATCGCATTGCCTATGGTGTGCTGCGTCTGGCCCATGCACCAGACGACGGTGGAGGGCTTGTTCTTCGCCATCAGCTCCGCGATCTGATACACGCGCGCTTCGGGTACCCCGCAGACTTCCTCGACCTTGTCCGGCGTCCACTTGGTCATCACTTCTTGCTTGACCTTGTCCATGCCGTAGACGCGGTCGTGGATGTACTGCTTGTCCTCCCAGCCGTTCTTGAAGATGTGATGGAGCATGCCGAAGACGAACGCGATGTCGCTGCCCGAACGGATGCGCACGTATTCGTCCGCCTTCGCCGCGGTGCGCGTGAAGCGCGGGTCGACGACGATCATCCGGCAGCCGGTTTCCTTGGAATGCAGCATGTGCAACAGCGACACCGGATGCGCCTCGGCAGCGTTGCTGCCGATGTACATTGCGCACTTGCTGTTCTGCATGTCATTGTACGAGTTGGTCATCGCGCCGTAGCCCCAGGTATTGGCTACGCCGGCAACCGTCGTCGAGTGGCAGATGCGCGCCTGATGATCGCAGTTGTTGGTGCCCCAGAAGGACACGAACTTGCGCAGCAGGAACGACTGCTCGTTGCTGTGCTTGGAGCTGCCGATCCAGAACACCGCGTCGGGACCGCCCTTTTCCTTGTCGTTGCGGATCGCGAGGAGGCGGTCGCCGACTTCCTTGATCGCGTCGTTCCACGACATCTTCTGCCACTTGCCGTTGACGAGTTTCATCGGCGACTTCAACCGATGCGAGTGCTCGTGCATGCCGTGCTCGCGCACCGAGGCGCCCTTCGCGCAGTGCGCGCCGAGGTTCAGCGGGGAGTCGAACACCGGCTCCTGCCGGATCCACACGCCGTTTTGCACAACCGCGTCGATCGAGCAGCCGACCGAGCAATGCGTGCAGACGGTACGCTTGACCTCTACCTGGCCTGCCTCACCTTTGGCCGCGGCCTTGCCGATCACGCCGTAGGGTAGCTGGCTGGCGAACGCTCCGGCCCCGGCAACGAGACCCGAACGCTTCAAAAACGTCCGCCGATCCATCGTCGGGAGTTTCGCTCCCGCGTGGCGGCGAAAACGTGGACGAGCTGCCGGGGCGCTTTGGTTGGCGCCACTGTCTACTTTGGTAAGCAGCATGATCCGTCCTCCTCCTAAAAAACCGTTTGTAAAGCTATTGCGCGCCCCGCTTGCTTTGTCGCTCCCTCGCTCGTCCCTCGCCGTACGTCCATGTACTGTCTCGGGACTCGCTCGGGGGCTTCGCGCAATCGGGGCTGCTCATGACGCTTTCCAAACGGTTTTTGCATCTCTGCCGTTTGGCAATCATAGCTTGCTGCGACCTCGCGGTCCGGGACTGCTCGTAATGCTTTCCAGACAGCTTTTAACCATTTGCCATCCCGGAGCAGCACCGAGCGTCATCGATACATTTCTACGTCTTGGTCGTTTCGTAATAACGCTTCACGTGATCGGTCGCCTGGTAGCCTGCAGCTTTCGCGACATCGGGTGTTGCGGTCGCGTTCGGCGCCACAGCGGAAAGCTTGCGCGCGGCGAGCGCCGCGGCTCCTGCGCCCCCAACTCCGAGCGCCAGCAGGAATCCGCGGCGTTTGGCATCGGTCGCGCGGGAATCAGTTTCGGGACGGGCGGGTGAGGTGATGCCTGCGTTACGTTTGCTCGAGCGCATAAGTGCCTCTGCAAATGACCTGCAACGTGACGTTATCGAGTCGCTCCAGATGCCCCCAGGCAACTCGTCATTCGATGGCAAACGAGTCACGTTCGATTGCCATGAAGTATTGCGTGAATTCTGCTACCCGGCGGTAGTAATTTGCAATAGGAGAAATTTTTATTGCATCGCAACATGACGACACCCACGGAGAAACGTAGCCGGCGAAGAATTCGCGCTGTTGCGCAAAAGGGCAAGGTTCGACCCCGGGAGCACCGCCGATCAGGACCCGCATAGTCTCGCAAACGGCGGCCAGGTGGTCCTCGTAGAGGCTCGAGCCCTCTTGTTTGCTCAAGCCGAGCTGCGCCAGCGCCGTGCGCACGTCGGCAAGCGCACTGCCGCCCGCCCTGCTGACGTAGCCCGAAGCGTGCAGGCTGACCTCGCTCTTGCCGACGCCGATGAACAGGTCCTGATACTCGGCGGCGGCGGCTTCGGCATCCATGGCCGCGCTGGCGGCGATCAGCATGCGCCACGATTGCGCGAGGTCGTTGGCGGGGGCGTCAGCACTGACAACCGGCAATTCATCGGCTGCAGCGATCGCGCGAAGCAGCGCCGCATCCGGCGCGTCGGCGTACAGGCGGGCGAGCAGCGCGTAGAAATTGGCGCGCGCCTCGTCCTCGGCAGCGACCTGGGGACGCAGAGCGGCCGCCGGAGTGGCCGGCTCGGTCATGGCTCCTTGGCCGTGGCCGTCCCTCGCCCGGTCGGCAGCTCGTTGCGCATCATGTCGATCACGCGGCAGTCCGCGCACATCTTCAGCAGATCGAGCGCGCCCGGCGCGGCGAACATCGAATGGCCCGCGAGCTTGGCGAGCATGTTGCCAACCATCTTTTCGGTTCCCAGCGGCTTGCCGCAACGTATGCAATTGAAGATCGCCGCCTCATTGAGAACGCGCGGCTCGCGCGCCGCGGCGGTCAGCAAGAGCCGCGGCTCGAGCGTGATCGCGTCCTCGGGGCAGGTCGCGGCGCAGATGCCGCATTGCACGCACTTGGTTTCGATGAAGCGCAGCTCGGGCCGTTCAGCCTGGGGATGGTCGAGGATGGCTCCCTCCGGACAGGCCCCGACGCAGGCGAGACACATGGTGCAGGTGTCGCGGTTGACGGCGATCGTGCCGAACGGCGCACCTGCCGCGAGCGCGATAGCGGATTGCGGCGTCGGCGCGTGTATCAACAGGTGCTCGACAGCGAGCGCGATGGTCGCGCGCTTGTCCGCCGTCCAATGGAACGTCGCCGGCGCACGTACCCCGAGAGCCGGCCGCAATGCCCACACGGCCGACTCCAGCGCGGCGACATCGCCGGCGCGGATGAGATGCGCATGCGTTCCCTGGTAGCCAAGCGCCTGGGCAATCGCATCGCAAAACCCCATCTGCCGGGCGATCGCATCCGCGTACTGCGGCGCTTCGGCGCCGGTGGCGAGCACCGCGATGTCGCTCGCGCCATAAGCCAATGCACCCAGCCAGACGTCGATGCCGGCCGACGCCATGTGCTGCAACTCGACGGGGATGACCCGGGAGGGCAAGCCCTTGCCGCGGCGGCCGAGGCGAAGGATCAGCTCGCGGCCCGCCGCATCGTGAAACAAGAGGCAGGCATCGCGCCCGCCCGCAGCGCGATAGGTCGCGAGCAGCGTCCGGACCTGAGTACCGAGGTCAGGCACAGACGGATAGGCGTAGGTCATCGCGCCCGACGGGCACACTGTCGCGCAGGCGCCGCAGCCCATGCACAGGTGCGGCTCGACGAAGACGTGGTCGCCGTCCGCGCGGATCGCCGCGGTTGAGCAGACGTCGATGCACAGATTGCAGCCCGGCTGCTCCGAGCGCGAGTGCGCGCAGATCGAAGGCTTGTAGTTGAAGTACTTCGGCTTTTCGAAGCTGCCCACCGCGCCGGCGATCTCGGCCACCGCCGCCGCCTGTGCGGCTGCGTCTGCGCCCGGGCGCCAATAGCCCTGCGGCGGCTGGTGCATCGAAAGGAATGCGTCCCGGCCGAGATCGAGCACCAAATCGAAGGATTCGCTGCGTGCGACGTCGCTGCGCTCGAAGTCGATCGCTCCGATCGCGCCGCAGGCGATGACGCACTTGCGATGATCGCGGCAGCGGTCGAGGTCGATCTGGTAGCTCCAGTCGATCGCTTCCTCGGGACACACCTTGATGCAGGCGTTGCAGCGTGTGCAGACGTCGAGGTCGATCGGATTTTCCTGCGACCATGCCGCCTCGAACGCGCCGAGCCAACCGGACAGGCGCTCGAGCTTGCCCGAGTAGATCGGGTATTCGCGCTCGGCCGGCAGCTCGCTGCCCACCGCCCTGCCGGTGATCAGCACTGTAACGTCGAGCTGTTTAGTCAGCGTCTCAGCCCAGTACAAAGCGGCGTCGGCCTGTCCGACGATCAGCAAGCGGCCTTCGGACTGGAAAGTCACGCGCGGCACCGGCTCGGGCTCGGGCAGCGCCGCCGCGGCGAGCAGCGCCGCGATCTTCGGCGTTGCCGCGCGCGCTTCTGCCGACCAGCCCGCGGCCTCGCGAATATTGACGAAGGCGAGCCTCTGCGTCTTGCCGGCCTCGGCCGCGACTTCGCCGAACCGTGCCTGCTCCTGCGTGCATGCGACGAGCGTATCGCCTTCGCTGCGCTGGGCGAACGCGGCGAGCTCCTTCTGGCAGAGCTGGGTGTGGATCGGCAACGGGCCGGCAAGCTCCAGGATCTGCGCGAGCGCTGCCGCGTCGAGCGGCATCGTGCCGTTGCAGTTGCACAGATGAAGCTGCTTGTCGCGCAGGCTCATCGAAGTTCGTGACGATCAATATTCATCGCTTGCGCTTTTCCGCGAAGCGGCAGCATCTTCCTCATCCGAGCCGCGATTCGCTGGCTCGCTTTCCTGCGTCGGATGGCAGGGACGTTGAGACGGCACGGTATCTGTCGAACCGTCCTGCGGACGCGCATTGTCCCCCTCACCCGCGCTGCGCTTCGCTTGCTCGCCCTCTCCCCCGCACGCGGGGGAGAGGGGAGGTTGAGGGAGCGTGCCTACAGGCTCACCCTCGCGGCCGCGCGACGCGACGGCCTGGGTCTGGGTGGTTTCGGGCGCCGGGCCGAAGCCGCGCTGCAGCAAGTCGGCGACGATGTCAGGCGGGATCGGGTCCGCCTTGGTGTAGTCGTCGATATAAGTATCGAGCCCATCCATGATATTGAACCGCGGATCGCGGAAGAGCTGCTTCAACGCCGCGCGCCTGACCTTGTCGTCGACGCCCGGCTGCAGGAACGCGGTGAAATCCGAATCGAAGGTCAGCGATTCCACCGGGGGGAGCTCCAAAGCAGCGGACGGGGTGGGCACGCCGAGTGCGGTCGCGGGTGCCGGGACAACGGCGGGCGCAGACGCCGCAGCCGGAGCCTCGGCCGCGGCCGCGAGCTTGCGCCGCGACCAGCGCGAAAGCGAAAAGCGTTCGGCGCCGCCGCCTTTGGCTGTCATCGCCTGCGTCCTCCCGCCGCTTCGCCGCGGCGCACTTCGTCGCCCTCATACAGCTCGTTGCGCTTCACCTTCTTGCGCGGTTCAGGTCGATAGTGCGCGGCGACAAACGACTCCAGCGCGGCGAGGATGGCGGCGGGTATGGGTACCGCATCGACCTGCTCGCCCGCGTCGAGAAAGCGCGCGGCCTCGCCATAGCTCAGGGTGACGATCAGCGGCCGCGCGCGCGGCTCGGCGTCGTCTCCGGGCTCGGCCATGCGCCATAGCACGAACACCTTCGGGTCGCGCGCCGAAACATTCAGGTAATAGCCCTCGGCTTCGGCCGGATGCAGCTCGATCACCTGTCCAGTGCAACGCCAGCTTTTCCCGTCCGCTGTGTCGCTCACGACCGTTTGCACCGGCAGCGCATCATCGCAAGGTTCGACGGCGAGGGCTTCCCAGCGCTCATCGGCCCAGCGGCTCGCGAGCGGCACGCGTTGCATGATAACGGCGACGGGAAACCGCAAGGGCGACATGGATTTGCGACGATGGCAGAACACGGCCGGGTTGCCATTCGATCATACACCAGTCACCCGGCGGCAACCCTCGGCATTGACACTCTGCTAAGATTATTGGTTGCACTTGCCGTCCCATCGGCTTCGTCAACACCACCATGGCCCGAGTCATTCCCCTCACCGACGCCCGCGCCGCGACTGCGCTCGCGACGGCCGCTCCGCGCGTCGCGCCGACGGGTCTGCTCGCCGATTCGCTCGGCCGCAGCCTGCGCGACCTGCGCGTGTCGGTCACCGACCGCTGCAACTTCCGCTGCGTCTATTGCATGCCGAAGGACGTTTTCGGGCGCGACTACCCGTTCCTTCCGCACGCCGACCTGCTCACCTTCGAGGAGATCGCGCGCCTCGCGCGCCTGTTCAAGGCGCATGGCGTCGAGAAGATCCGGCTGACCGGCGGTGAGCCTTTGCTCCGCCGCAATCTCGAGCGCTTGGTCGAGATGCTCGCCGCGATCGGCGGTCTCGACCTGACACTGACGACCAACGGCGCGCTGCTCGCAAGAAGGGCGCGCGAGCTCAAAGCGGCGGGATTGAACCGCGTGACGGTAAGCCTCGACGCGATCGACGACGGCATTTTCCGCGCGATGAACGACGCTGACTTCCCCGTCGCGAAGGTCCTGGAAGGCATCGATGCCGCTGCCTGTGCGGGACTGGCACCGATCAAGATCAACATGGTCGTCAAGCGCGGCATGAACGAGCGGGAAATCCTGCCGATGGCGCACCGGTTCAAGGGCAGCGGCCACGTCCTGCGCTTCATCGAGTACATGGACGTGGGACACACCAACGGCTGGCGCATGGACGAGGTCGTACCCTCGGCCGAGGTATTGCGCATCATCGGCGCGGAGCTGCCGCTCGAGCCGGTCGACCCGAACTACGCCGGTGAGGTCGCCGAGCGCTGGCGTTATGCCGACGGATCGGGCGAAATCGGCGTCATCTCGTCGGTGACTCAGGCGTTCTGCCGGGACTGCACGCGCGCGCGGCTCTCCACGGAAGGCAAGCTTTACACTTGCCTGTTCGCGACGCAGGGCTCCGATCTGCGCGCGCTCTTGCGCAACGGCAGCAGCGACGAGCGCATCTCCGACACCATCGCAGCGATCTGGCTGCAGCGCGGCGACCGGTATTCGGAGATCCGGTCGGAACACACCTCGGCGCTGCCCAGGATCGAGATGAGCTACATCGGGGGGTAAGGCGCGCACGCGGCCGCCCCATTCCATGCAGGTCAAAGCGCTGGTCGAGTTCCTGAGCGGTTTGGAGAAGAACAATCAGCGCTCGTGGTTTGTATGGAACAAGCCGGCGTACGATCTCCTGCGTGCCGAATTCGAGGAGCTCGTCACCGATCTCGCTGCGCGCGTGGCGAAGTTCGACCGCGGGCTCGGACCGGTCGATCCGAAGAAGGCGATGTTTCGCATCTATCGCGACACGCGCTTCTCCAAGGACAAGACACCGTACAAGACGCATTTCAGCGCGGCGATCCGGGACCGGGCCAAACACGGGCTCGAGCCAGGCTATTACTTCCATATCGACCACAAGGGCATGTTGTTCGCCGGCGGCGGGATCTACCAGCCGGACGCCGCGATCCTCAAGCGCATCCGCCGCTACATCGCGGCGAAGCCCGCGACGCTGACCAAGCTTTTGCGCAATCCGCGCTTCAGGCGAACCTACGACGGGTTCTCCGACGAGGATGCGCTCGTGCGGCCGCCCAAAGGCTTTTCCGCTGACACGCCGCATATCGAGACGATCAAGCTCCGGCATTTCTTCGGCATGATCGAGGTCGATCTCAAGAAGCATCCGCCCAGGGATCTTTCCGCCGAGATCGCCGGCTACTTCCGCGACCTGTTGCCCCTGATGGAGTGGCTGCGCCAAGCTGCCGCGTGGAATCGCTGATGAACGCTCCGAATACTCCGTACCGGCCGATCCTCACAGCGGCCGCGCGACCCTCGACGTTCGAGGTGCGCGCAGTCGACGAAAACGGCGAAGCGCGCGTGACATCGATCGCCGGCGAGCATCCGCTGACGCTCTACATCGACAAGCACGAGCTGCTCACGATCATGACGCTGGGCGCAGCACCCGAAGCGCTCGCGATCGGCTACCTGCGCAACCAGCGGCTGCTCGAGCGGATCGAGGACATCGTCTCGGTGCAGGTCGACTGGGACGTCAATGCCGTCGCGGTGACCACGCGCAACGGACTCAAGGATCTCGAGGCCAAGACCGCCAAACGCACCAAGACCACCGGTTGCGGGCAGGGTACTGTTTTCGGGGACCTGATGGACGAGATCGACGCGGTGCGGCTTCCGGCCGGCGCGATCCTTTCGCGCAGCGCGCTCTACGCATTGATGGAACGCGTGCGCCAGCACGAAACGATCTACAAGCAGGCCGGCGCCGTGCACGGCTGCGCGCTCGCGACCAATAACCCCAATGAGAACGCGATCTCGAGCGAGATTCTCTACTTCGTCGAGGACGTCGGCCGCCACAACGCGGTCGACGCGATCGCCGGCATGATGTGGCTCGACCGCGTCGATGGCGGCGACAAGATTTTCTACACCACCGGCCGGCTGACCTCGGAGATGGTGATCAAGGCGGCGCAGATGGAGATCCCGTTCCTCGTTTCGCGCTCCGGGCTCACCCAGATGGGTTACGAGATCGCGCAGAAGGTCGGCATGACCATGATCGGCCGCGCGACCGGCAAGCATTTCCTGCTTTTCACCGGCGGCGAGCGGTTTCGCGGCGATGTGTGAGTGTCGCGTGCTCGCTCAATCGTATAGATACGAATTCATTCGCACGCAACCGTCTAGGTGCGAATTCATTCGCACGCGGCGTAGCATGTAACGTGGTCGGCCGAATGAATTCGGCCCTACGCAATGACAGATACTCCGCTTCCGGCCGAAGCACGCACACGCGTGACCGAAGACGAGCGCATCACCGGGGTCATTCTCGCCGGAGGCCAGGGCCGGCGCATGGGCACGATCGACAAGGGACTCGTGCCGCTCGACGGGCGCCCGATGGTGGCCCACGTGCTCGATCGGCTGCGCCCGCAGGTCGACGAGATCCTGATCAATGCAAATCAGCACCGCGCCGAGTACGAAGCGTTCGGGCACGCCGTGCTTGCCGACGCTATCGGCGGCTTCGCTGGTCCTCTGGCGGGGCTGCACGTCGCGCTTGCCCATGCGTCATATCCGCGGGTCGCGACCGTTCCCTGCGATTCGCCATTTCTGCCGGCAGATCTGATCGCGCGTCTGTCCGCGGCGCTGCGCGGGAGCGAAGCCGATCTCGCGGTTGCACGCACCTTCGAACAGCCGCATCCGGTGTTCGCCCTGGTGCGCAAGACCGTCCTTCCGCATCTCACGCAATTTCTCGAAGGCGGCGGCCGCAAGATCGACGCTTGGTACGCTACACTCAAGACGGTCGAGGTCGCGTTCGACGACGAGGCCGAAGCGTTTCGCAACATCAACACCGCCGATGAACTGAGACAGGCCGATCGCCGCTGATCGCATGACAACGTCAAAGTCGCTCCGCGAAGCGTCCTGCGCCGACGACTACGATCCGAACTCGATGCCGGTGGCGAAGGCGCGCGAGCTGATCGCGAGCTTCTTGGCACCCGTGACCGCCGTCGAGCGCGTCCACGTGCGCAACGCGCTCGGCCGCGTTCTGGCCGAAGACATCGTCTCTCCCATCGCCGTCCCCGGCCACGACAACTCGGCGATGGACGGTTACGCGCTGCGCTTCGCCGATCTTAAGCCGGAGCGCGAGACGGTGTTGAAGCGCGTCGGCGAGTCGTTCGCCGGCAAGCCCTGGAACGGAGCGATCGGCGCCGGCGAATGCGTGCGCATCTTCACCGGCGGGGTCATGCCGCAAGGCGCGGACACGGTCGTGATGCAGGAGCGCGCGAGCGAGGACGCCGCCGGCGTCAGAATCGCGCCCGGCGCGGTCGGCAAGGCGGGAACCAACCGCCGCTTCGCCGGCGAGGACCTGAAGCAGGGCCAAATCGTGTTCCGCGCGGGACAGCGCGTGCGGCCCGCCGAGCTCGGCATGATTGCGTCGCTGGGCTTAAGCGAAGTCAGCGTGTACCGCAAGCTTCGCGTCGCGTTCTTCTCGACCGGTAATGAGCTCAAGTCGATCGGGACGCCACTCGCGGCGGGCGAGATCTACGACAGCAACCGCTACACGCTCTACGGCGTGCTGACGCGGCTTGGTTGCGAAGTGATCGACATGGGCGTGGTTGCGGACGTTCCCGAAGCGCTCGAGCGCGCGTTCGCAAGCGCCGCGCAGGCTGCCGACGTCGTCATCACCTCGGGCGGCGTGTCGGTGGGCGAAGCCGATTATGTCAAGCAGCTCCTCGACAAGCTGGGCGAAGTGCTGTTCTGGAAGATCGCAATGAAGCCCGGTCGGCCGCTCGCGTACGGGAAGCTCGGCAATGCGCACTTCTTCGGACTGCCGGGCAATCCGGTATCGGTGATGGTCACCTTCTACGAGTTCGTGCGCGATGCGCTGCTCACCCTGCAGGGGCAGCGCGAGATCCAGCCGCTGCCGACGTTCAAGGTGCCGCTCGCCGCGCCGATCAGAAAAGCGCCGGGCCGCACCGAGTTCCAGCGCGGCATGCTTGCGCCCGACGGCGCCGGCGGCTGGACGGTGCGCACGACCGGCGATCAGGGCTCCGGGATCCTGTCGTCGATGTCGCAGGCCAACTGCTTCATCGTGCTCGCCAGCGAGACCGGCAACGTCGCGGCCGGCGAGTTGGTCGACGTGCAGTTGCTCGAAGGGCTCATCTGACGTCGTGGCCGAATGAATTCGGCCCTACGAAAATCGATACGCCATCCTCGCAGGTGCGAATTCATTCGCACGCGCTATCACCACGGTCCCGCGGGGTCGGATGAATTCGGACTCCGCTGAACCGCGCGCGCCGACGCGCGCCGAGGCGTTGCGTTACTGGTGGAAGCTCGGCTGGATCAGCTTCGGCGGTCCGGCCGGACAGATTGCGATCATGCATCGCGAGCTCGTCGAGCAGCAGCGCTGGATCTCCGAGCGGCGCTTCCTGCACGCGCTCAACTACTGCATGGTGCTCCCCGGCCCCGAGGCGCAGCAGCTCGCGACCTACATCGGCTGGCTGATGCATCGGACCTGGGGCGGCATCGTGGCCGGTTCGCTGTTCGTCCTGCCGTCGCTCGCCGTGCTGATCGCGCTGTCGTGGATCTACATGGCGTACGGCGACGTGCCGGAGGTCGCGGGAGCGCTCTACGGCGTCAAGCCCGCGGTCACCGCCATCGTCCTGCACGCGGCGTGGCGCATCGGCTCGCGCGCGCTCACGTCGACACCTCTGTGGGCGATCGCCGTGGCCGCGTTCGTCGCCATCTACGTGTTCGCGGTGCCGTTCCCGGCGATCGTGCTCGCCGCCGGGTTGATCGGCGCGCTCGGCGGCAAAATCGCGCCGCAGCAGTTTGCTTCCGGCGGAGCGCACGCGGCGGGCGACGCAGCGCATCCGCCGGCGGTGATCGACGACGATACGCCGACGCCGCCACATGCACGTTTTCGCTGGTCGCATCTGCTTGTCGTCGTGGTCATCGGGTTGTTGCTCTGGTTGGGTTCGCTGAGTGCACTGGTGATGATGTTCGGCCGCGATGGCGTCTTGCCGCAGATGGGTTGGTTTTTCACCAAGGCCGCGCTGGTCACGTTCGGCGGCGCGTACGCGGTGCTGCCTTATGTAGTGCAGGGCGCGGTCGAGACCTTCGGCTGGCTCACGCCGCCGCAGATGATCGACGGCCTCGCGCTCGGCGAGACGACGCCCGGGCCGCTGATCATGGTCGTCGCGTTCGTCGGCTTTGTTGGTGGCTGGGCGAGGCAATTGTTCGGCCCGGAGCATCTGTTTCTTGCCGGCGTGCTGGCGGCGAGCGTCGCGACCTGGTTCACGTTCCTGCCGTCGTTCCTGTTCATCCTCGCCGGCGGACCGCTGGTCGAGTCGACGCACGGACAGATGAAATTCACCGCGCCGCTGACCGGCATCACCGCCGCCGTCGTCGGCGTGATCGTCAATCTCGCGGTGTTCTTCGCCATCCACGTGTTGTGGCCGGCGGGCGTACACGGACCCTTCGACGTCGTCTCGGCGCTGATCGGCCTTGCCGCGGCGGTCGCGCTGTTCCGCTACAAAGTCGGCGTCATACCGGTGATTCTTGCCTGCGCCGGCGCGGGATTGGCGCTCACGCTGCTCCGTCAGTAGTAACGGCTGCCGACCGAGCGCTCGAGCCGACGGAGACGCTCCTCGAGCTCGAAAATGTCCTGCGCCCCGGCCAAGTACGCTTCGCGATCCCGCATCTGTTGCCGCCAGAACCAGCGGTCGATGCGTTCGAAGATTCCCAAAGACCGCGTGCCCGCGGGCCGCTCGGGCCGATTTTCCGGCTTGCCCTCGCGCCGCAGTGGATCGAATATCAACGCATGGGTCAGCTTCGCCCACGCACCGGTGAGACCCGGTTCGTCCCAGAGAAAGTTTGTGGCTTTCATGTGCACTCCACGGCGCACCGCGGCGGGTAGCCGGCGCGCCCGATGTTGCCTCCATAGCGAAATTTATGGGCGCGCGCACGTCGAGTCCAATCGTATTTCCGGAAGCTAGCGATCGGATTCGCTGATCGCGCCAAATGCGAAGGACCAAGCGCGTAGCCCGGGATGAGCGCGCGAATCCCGGGACGGCGATCAGCGTTGCATGAGGTCCCCGGGTATCGCGCTGCGCGCTCAACCCAGGCTACTGTTCAACCCGGGCTACCTCTCAACCCGGGCTACGCCTTCTGCGACTAGCTATTCGTTCAGCGCCGCGCGGCGCTCAAGACACCTGGCACGTCGCGAACGAGCGCCAGCGTGCGCTTGAGCTCGTCGAGCCCGCGCACTTCCAGCGTGAACGCCATCCGCGCCTGGAAGTTCTTCGACAAGGTGTTGACCGCCGTGACGTTGATCTTTTCGCGCGAGAACACTTCGGAGATATCGCGCAGCAATCCCTGCCGATCCATCGACTCGACGATGACGTCGACCGGAAAGACCTCGTCGCGTGGCCGGCCCCAATCGGCGGTGATGAGCCGCTCGGGCTGGCGCTCGCGCATGCGCGCGACGTTGCTGCAACTCTGGCGGTGGATCGAGATGCCCTTCCCGCGCGTCACGAAGCCGACGATCGCATCAGGCGGCGCCGGCTTGCAGCAGCGCGCGAGCCCGGTCATCAGCCGGTCGACGCCGACGATGAGGATCCCGCTGCCCGCGCCCGCGGCCTTGCTCTCGCGCGCGACAACCCGCTCCTCGTTGGCGCCGGCGGGCGATGCCGCGCCCGGCTTGCCGACGGCGCGGATCGCATTCTGCAGCGCGCGCAGGTTTATATCGGCGCGCGCCACGGCGGCAAAGAAGTCCTCGATCTTGGCGTAACCCGCTTCGGCGGCGACGGCGTCGAGCTTGAGTGCGGTCATGCCGGCGCGCGCGAGCTCGCGCTCGACCTGCTCGCGGCCATGGGCGATCGTCTCTTCGACCTGCTGCGCCTTGAACCATTGCCGCAGCTTGGCGCGCGCGCGATGGCTGTGCACGTAGCCCAAGTCGGGATTGAGCCAATCGCGCGAAGGACCGCCCTGCTTGACCGCAATGATCTCGACCCGCTGCCCGCTGGACAGCACGTGATTGAGCGGCACCATCGCGCCGTCGATCCTCGCGCCGCGGCAGCGGTGTCCCAGACTCGTGTGCACCGCATAGGCGAAATCTACCGGTGTGGCGCCGCGCGGCAGGTCGACCACCTTGCCCTGCGGCGTCAGCACGTAGATCGTGTCGGTGAACAGGCTCGACTTGAACTGCTGCAGCCATTCGCCCGCGTCGGCGACGGCGTCCTTCCAGTCGAGCACCTGCCGCAGCCAGGCGATCTTCTCCTCGTAGCCGGGATCGCGACGGCCCGCTTGGGCGCCTTCCTTGTAGCGCCAGTGCGCGGCGACGCCGTGCTCCGACTGCCGGTGCATGTCGAAAGTGCGGATCTGCACTTCCAGAGGCTTGTCCTCGGGTCCGATCACGGCGGTGTGCAGCGAGCGGTAGTCGTTCGCCTTCGGCTTGGCAATGTAGTCATCGAACTCGCGCGGCACCGGCGTCCAGAGGTTGTGGACAACGCCGAGCGCGGCGTAGCAGTCCTTCACCTCGTCGACGAGGATCCGCACCGCGCGGATGTCGTAAAGCGACTCGATCCCCGTCTGCTTGCGGCGCATCTTGTTCCAGATGCTGTAGATGTGCTTGGCGCGGCCGCTCACCTCGGCCTTCACGCCGGCGGCGGCGAGCTCGCGCTTGAGCGTCGCCTGCACTGTCTCGATGTAGTGCTGGCGGTCGAGGCGCCGCTCGTCGAGGAGCCGCGCGATGCGCTGATAGGCCTCGGGCTCGAGTGCGCGCAAGGAAAGATCCTCGAGCTCCCACTTAAGCTGCCATACGCCGAGGCGATTGGCCAAAGGCGCGAAGAGATCGAGCGTCTCGCGCGCGGCCTGGGCGCGGGCGTCGGCCGGCGTATCGTCGCTGGCGACGAGGAAGCGCAGCGCCTGCGTGCGCTCGGCGAGCTTGATCAGGACGACGCGGATGTCCTCGACCATCGCCAGCAGCATCTTGCGCAGATTCTCCGCCTGCAGGTCGTGATCTTCCTTGGCGGCGGTGCCGGGCGCGGCGCGAATCGCGCCCATGCGCGCCGCGCCGATGACGATCTGCGCGACCTCGGCGCCGACGGATTCCGCGAGCGCCGCCGCGTCGAAGCCGGGCGCGAACGGTGCGCCGAGCAAGATGGCGGCGCGCACCGAGTCCGCGTCGAGCTTGAGCGCGGCGACGATGCTTGCCGTGCACAGCGCGCGATCGAGCCACGGCTCGCCATCGGCCGTGCGCAGGTCCCTATAGCGAACGCGCGCCAGGTCCAGCGCCTTGCCGATCGCGGCGCGCTCGGCAGGTGAGTACGCAGCGGCGACGTGGTCGATCCACGCGGCGAACGCTTTCGGATCTGCGGCCGCCAGCGAGCCCGGCAGCGCAGTGTGGACGATCGCGACCATGCGATAGGTTATGTCGCTGCCTTGGCGACGGCGTCGGCTAGATCTCGGGCGCAGCGCTCGGCGGCGGCGGCTTCGCGCGCCTCGACCATGACGCGCAGCACCGGTTCGGTGCCGGACGGCCGCAGCAACACGCGGCCGCCGCCGTCGAGCGCGACGACCGCTGCGCGCTCGGCGCTGCGGATCGCATCGCTCGCGCGCCAGTCGAAGCCGCGCCGCACCGGCACGTTGATCAGGCGCTGCGGAAACAGTGGCGCGTCCGCGGTCGCCACGCCGAGCGTCGCGTCCTGCTCGCGCAGCGCGCGCAGCACGGCAAGCGCGGCGACAATCGCGTCTCCGGTGGTGTGCTTGTCGAGGCAGATGATGTGGCCCGAGTTCTCGCCGCCAAGGATCCAACCCTTCTCCTGCATCCTCTCCAGCACGTAGCGGTCGCCGACGGGCGTGCGTTCCAGCGGAATCCCGCGTCGGGCCAACGCCTGTTCGAAACCAAGATTACTCATCTGCGTGCCGACGACGCCGCCCGCCATCGCGCCGCGCCGCCAATAGTCGAGCGCGATCACGTACAGGAGCTGATCGCCGTCGTAGCAGCGGCCCTCGGCATCGACCATGATCAGGCGGTCGCCGTCGCCGTCCAGCGCGAGACCCAGATCCGCGCCGTGTTCGACAACAGCGGCCTGGAGAAATCGCGGATGCATCGCGCCGACGCCGGCGTTGATGTTCACGCCGTCCGGCTCGCTGCCGATCGTGATCACTTCCGCGCCCAGCTCGTGGAAGACGGGCGGCGCGACGTGATACGCGGCACCGTGCGCGCAATCGATGACGAGCTTCAGGCCCTTGAGATCCAGCTCGTTCGGGTACGTGCTCTTGCAGAACTCGACGTAGCGGCCGGCGGCATCGTTGACGCGGAACGCCTTGCCCAGCTCCTGCGATGCCACGCAGGCGATCGGCTCGCCCATCCCGCGCTCGATCGCCTGCTCGACCGCGTCGGGGAGCTTGGTACCCGAGGCGGAAAAGAACTTGATCCCGTTGTCTTCGAATGGGTTGTGCGATGCGCTGATCACGATGCCTGCGGACAGGCGCAGCGCGCGCGTGAGATACGCAACCGCGGGCGTTGGCAAGGGCCCGGAGAGGTATACGTCGACGCCGGCCGCGGAGAGTCCGGCTTCGAGCGCAGCTTCCAGTAGATAGCCGGAGATCCGCGTGTCCTTCCCGATCAGGACCGCAGGCGTTTCGCCGGGCTTTCCCGCAGACTCGGATGCGAGCACGCGCCCCGCAGCGTAGCCGAGCTTGAGCACGAGCTCGGGCGTGATCGGCGGCTCGCCCACGCGGCCGCGCACGCCGTCGGTGCCGAAGTAGCGTTTAAGTGGGGTCAGAGACGACTTTTCGTCGAGGGGCTTCACGGTTCGATCGGCATAGTTCAAAAAGTCGTCTCTGACCCTACTTATCCAGCGCTGCGCACCATACCTTGAGCGCGTCGACCGTCTCGCCCACATCGTGGGCGCGAACGATTTTCGCGCCGCGCGCGACCGCAGCCAATGCCGCTGCGATGCTGCCCGCTGTGCGCTCGCCGATGTCGCGGGCGGTGAGCGCGCCGATAGTCGACTTGCGCGAGAGTCCAACCAGCACCGGATAGTCCAGCGCGACGATTTCGGAGAGCCGGCGCAGCAAAGTGAGATTATGTTCCACCGTCTTGCCAAAGCCAAAGCCCGGGTCGACGACGATGCGGTCGCGGGCAATGCCTGCCGCCTCGCACGCGACGGCACAGTCGGCCAGAAACTGTTTCACTTCGTAGACCACATCTGCGTACACCGCGCTCTGCTGCATGGTAGCCGGCTCGCCTTGCATGTGCATGAGGCAGACTGCGACGGGCGCTTCAGCGCCGGCGACCGCTTTCAGCGCGCCGGGCGAGCGAAGGGCGGAAACGTCATTGATCATTGCCGCGCCGGCGGCGATCGCCGCGCGCATCACCGCGGGCCTGCGCGTGTCGGCGCTGACGGGAACGCCCAGCGCGGCGATTTTCTCGATCAGAGGGACGACGCGTTGGAGCTCTTCGCGCTCGGGCGTCGGAGCCGCGCCGGGCCGCGTCGATTCGCCGCCGATGTCGATGATGTCGGCGCCGTCGTCGATCATCTTGCGGGCATGGTCGAGCGCAGCGGACGGATCGAGAAAACAGCCGCCATCGGAGAAAGAATCGGGCGTGACGTTGAGGACGCCCATGACGAGCGGACGGTCGAGAAGCAAGCGGTGGCGGCCGCAGATCAGCGTTGCCGGGCTGCTCGCAGCCGTTACGTGCGGATCCTTCATGTCGGATAATCCAGCCCGGGTCGAGGCGACCGGACCCGGAGTCCAGCATTGCTCCCGGGCATCGCGCTTCGCGCTCAGCCCGGGCTACGGGGCTCCGCGCTCAGCCCGGGCTACACGATGTACGCCAAAGGCGCGTCGTCGACTTAGGCAGGCGTGGCGGCGGGTTTGGCGTCCGGTCCCGCGTCGGGCCCGAACGTGGGATTGGCCGGCGTCGACGTCGGCTTCGGGGGCCGCGGCGCGCGGCCCTGCATGACGTCCTCGATCTGGTCGCTGTCGAGCGTCTCCCATTCGAGCAGCGCCTGCGCCATCGCCTCGACCTTGGCGCGATTGTCCTCGATCAACTTGCGCGCCAGCGTGTATTGCTCGTCGATGATGCGCTTGATCTCCTGGTCGACCTTCTGCATGGTCGCCTCGGAGACGTTCTTCTGCGTGGTGATCGAGCGGCCGAGGAAGACCTCGCCCTCGTTTTCCGCGTAGACCATAGGCCCCATCGTGTCGGACATGCCGTAGCGCGTGACCATGTCGCGCGCCATCGCGGTAGCGCGCTCGAAGTCGTTGCCGGCGCCGGTAGTCATCTGGTGCATGAAGATCTCCTCGGCGATGCGGCCGCCGAAGAGCACCGCGATCCGCTGCAGCAGATAGTCGCGATCGAAGGAATAGCGGTCAGCCTCGGGCAGCTGCATGGTCACGCCGAGCGCACGTCCGCGCGGAATGATCGTCACCTTATGCACCGGATCGGACTTGGGCAGGAGCTTCGCCACGACGGTGTGGCCGGACTCGTGGTACGCGGTGTTCTTCTTTTCTTCTTCGGACATGACCATCGATTTGCGCTCGGCGCCCATCATGATCTTGTCCTTGGCCATCTCGAAGTCGTCCATGTCGACCAGACGCTTGCTCTTGCGCGCGGCGAAGAGCGCTGCCTCGTTGACGAGGTTGGCGAGATCGGCGCCGGAGAAACCCGGCGTACCCCGCGCAATGAGCTCGGCCTTGACGTCGCCGGCGAGCGGGACCTTGCGCATGTGCACGAGCAGGATCTGCTCGCGGCCGCGGATATCGGGCAGCGGCACGACCACCTGGCGGTCGAAGCGGCCGGGGCGCATCAGCGCCGGGTCGAGCACGTCGGGGCGGTTGGTCGCGGCGATGACGATGACACCCGAGTTGCCCTCGAAGCCGTCCATCTCGACCAGAAGCTGATTGAGGGTCTGCTCGCGCTCGTCGTTGCCGCCGCCCAGGCCCGCGCCGCGCTGGCGGCCCACCGCGTCGATTTCGTCGATGAACACGATGCACGGCGCGTTCTTCTTCGCCTGCTCGAACATGTCGCGCACGCGCGCCGCGCCCACGCCGACGAACATCTCGACGAAGTCGGAGCCCGAAATCGAGAAGAACGGCACCTTGGCTTCGCCCGCGATCGCCTTGGCCAGCAGCGTCTTGCCGGTGCCGGGATTGCCGACCATCAGCACGCCACGCGGGATGCGGCCGCCAAGCTTCTGAAACTTGGAGGGGTCGCGCAGGAACTCGACCAGCTCGGCGACTTCTTCCTTCGCCTCGTCACAGCCGGCGACGTCGGCGAAAGTCACCGTATTGTTGGACTCGTCGAGCATGCGCGCCTTGCTCTTGCCGAACGAAAACGCGCCGCCGCGCCCTCCTCCCTGCATCTGGCGCATGAAGAAGACCCACACGCCGATCAACAGGAGCATCGGGAACCAGGAGATGAACACCTGCGCAAGGAAGCTCTGCTCTTCCTCGGGCTTGGCCTGGACCTTGACGCCGTACCTGACCAGGTCGCCGACCATCCACAGGTCGCCCGGGCTGTAGGTGAGGTTGGGTTTCTTGTCGGTACCGACCCATTTGATGCTCCGGCCCTCGATCGAGGCCGATTCGACGTGGCCCTGCTTGGCCTGTTCCATGAATTCGGAATAAGGCACCGCATCCTTGGTGCCCGGACGCGCATCGAACTGCTTGACGACGGTGAGCACGACCAGGCCGACGACCAGCCAGATCAGGAGGTTCTTGAGCAGGTTGTTCAACGTTTTTCCTTAGGGCGCCTCGGGGCGCCGACTACATTGCGATTCTAGCAGGTGCGGAGTCTCACCCCTCACCCTAACCCCTTCGACAAGCTCAGCACGGACCTATTCCCTCAAGGGGAGAGGGAACCTGAATCAGGACGAAAGCCTTTACCGACCAGGAAAACCTCCCGGCTCCGGTCCCGTGAGGCCTTGGGCTTGCGCACGTGGACTTTGTCGAACCGCGCCCGGAAGGCGCCCTGCAGCTCGGCAAAGCCCTCTCCCTGAAAAGCTTTGACGACCAGATCGCCCCCGGGTTGCAGCCATGCTGACGAAAACTCGAGCGCCAGCTCACCCAGATATACGCTCTTCGCCTGGTCCGCGGATTCGATACCGCTGATATTGGGCGCCAGATCCGAGAGCACAAGATCGACTTTGTGGCCCGCGAGCGCCGCTTCCAGCGCCTGCAGCGTCGCCTTCTCGCGAAAATCGCCCTGGACGAAGGCGACACCGACAATCGGCTCCAAGGGCAGCAGGTCGAGCGCCAATATCCGCCCCCGGGGCCCCAGCCGCTCGCGCAGCACCTGGCACCAGCTTCCCGGCGCGGCGCCCAGGTCTACGACGGACATGCCGGGCTGAAGGAGCTTGTCCTTGGCGGCCAGCTCGATCAGCTTGAAGGCCGCGCGCGACCGGTACCCCAGCCGTTGCGCCTCGTGCACCCAGTGGTCCGAAACGTGCTCATGCATCCAGGCCTTGCCGAATTTGTGCTTTTTACCGGTGGGCTTCGGCGATTTGCTGCGGGTGCGCATACGCGGGATTGTAGTTTTGACTTCCGAAGCGCGGGAAAGGAATCGTCCATGAAGACCTATAACGTGACCGTCCCCGAAATCGCCATTGTCGCCGCTACCCGAGGCATGGCGGGCGCCGGCGCCGGCCTCCTCCTCGCCGGTTTCCTTCGCCCCGACACGCGACGCACCCTCGGCTGGACACTGCTCGCCATCGGCGCGTTGACGACGATCCCGATCGCCATGGCGCTGTTCGGCAAGCGGGAACGGCCCGCATTGGCGCCGGCACCGGCGGATTAAGCAGTTGCAGGTCAGCTAAAGGAGAAGCGCATGGGCACCGCAAAGGTAGTCGGGATCGTGCTTCTGGTGGCGGGCCTTATGGGCCTGTTCTACGGCCACTTCGAATACACCAAGGAAACGCACGAGGGCCAGTTCGGGCCGTTCAGGTTCTCGGTCGCCGAAAAGGAGACCGCCGTCATTCCGAGTTGGGCCAGTCTCGGGGTGATCGTCGCCGGGGTCGTTCTGCTGGTCGCTGGACGCAGGTAGTCG